>OLPR01000055.1_pt1 | contig 117819 bp, 107 predicted proteins | sample 1672761 | NCBI WGS metagenome assembly OLPR01 (sample SAMEA3136721, study PRJEB25190) | human gut metagenome | biome: human gut; feature: human-associated habitat; material: faeces | place: Austria | collected 2013 | reverse complement strand
TCTTTATGAACAGTACTTTTACTAACGCCAAACATAAGACATTAGCATCATTGTGTTCCCTTGTCAATCTAGCATTTTCAATATTATCAACAAGAGCAGCTCTAATACCTTTAACTTTATTTGCGGCAATACTCATTCCAATTCCTGTATAGCAAATCAAAATACCAAAGTCACTATTGTCCCTTATTACAGTTTGACAAACTTGAATAGCATAGTCAGGATAATCTACCGATTCTTTGCTAAAAGTACCCATATCATGAACCTCAACTTTTTGGTGTTGTAAATACTTTACTAAAGAACTTTTTAATTCATATCCTGCATGATCTGATCCAATTGCAACTCTCATAACGTCATCTCCCTTTGATAAAATGTATTATAACATATTTTAGAATTTTTAACAAGTTTATGGATAAAAAATTGCATTTTAAAAACATCTATTTAGATTTATCCATTTATATGATAAATCATCAATAGATGTTAGGGTAAATTTTTATTTATATAATATCAAACTTTAAAACCTTTGCTTCTTCTAATTCTGTTCCTCTTAAATTTTGACCATTTATCAAAAAATTATCTTGTTCTATTTGATAAAAGGCAAGTTCATTAAATAAATCAATTACCTCTTGTGTTTTACCAATTGAAATAAAACTTTCAATCTCATCATTTTTAGCTCTTAACACTAAAGAAGAAAACATATCCGTAATAAATGATGATGGTAAATTTTTTTGAAAAATAAAGTATCTTATTAATCCATACTCACAAAATTTCTCGTATGTAATATAGCCCTTTACTTGATTATCATCTAATAAAGCTACACCACTTGATATAATATCTTCGTCAATCTCCGTTACTGAACTAATATTTGATAGAAAATTAATAATTTCTTTTTTTAATTCTTCATTTAACAATTTTACTGCTTCACCACTCCAACCATAGCTTCCAAATGCTGCAGCTTTTTTTGTTTTTAATTTTAGCCCCTTAATCATTTCCATTATTCCTGCTATAGAATATAAATATCCATTATTTACAGTTGGTGAACCAACAACTATTTCTTTAGATTTAAATACTTCTGCTACAATTTCTGTTTTATCTGATTTTGCAGTATTTATTACTTTTACTTCTATTTCTTTATTTGCTTCCTTTATTCCTTTAGCAATTGCTTCTGCCATTTTTCTAGTATCATTCCACATAGTATCATATAATATTGTAATTTGATTTTCTGAATAGTTATCTGCCCATTTATAATATCTATTTATTATATCTGATGGATTTTCTCTCCAAATAAGTCCATGGCTTGGGCATATCATATTAATTGGTATATTCATTTTTAAAATTTCATTTATTTTATTTTTTACCATCATACTAAATGGTGCAACAATATTCGCATAATATTTTATTGCCTCACTATATAAAACACATGGATTTATTTCATCTGCATATAAATATTCTGATGCAATATGTTGTCCAAAAGCATCATTACTAAATAATATATTTTCTTTATCCATATAAGTAAACATTGTATCTGGCCAGTGAAGCATTGGAGCTTCTATAAATGTTAGTGTATGTTTTCCTATATTTAATGTATCTCCTGTTTTTACAGTTACAAAATTCCAATCTTCATGGTATTGTCCTTTTATTGATTTAACACCATTTGCTGTACAATAAATTGGTGTATTTGGTATTTCTTTCATAAGTTTTGGCAAACTTCCACTATGATCTACCTCTCCATGATTTGCAATTATATAATCTATTTTATTTAAATCGATTTCTTTCTTTAAATTTTCTACAAATTCTTCGTCAAATGGTTTCCAAGCTGTATCTATTAAAACAACTTTTTCATCCTCTATTAAATAACTATTATATGATGAACCATTTATTGTGTTATATTCATCTCCATGAAATTTTTTTAGTTCCCAATCTGTTTTTCCAACCCATTTTACATATTCATTAATTTCTTTTGCCATATTAATCCTCCTTATTTATCATTTTTTTAATATTATCTATTTCCTTTTTCGCTTGTAAATATCCATATTTATAACATTTATTAGATTGTTTAAAATCAAACGGATTTACATCTTGTGTATCGATTTCTATTACATAATCTGCTTTTTTTACTTCTTCTCCTTCAATCTTTGAAAACATTATATCTATTGCTTTGTTTAAAGTAGATCTTAAGCCGATTGTTCTTGATGTCTTATTTAATTTAAATCTTACAGCAATAACTTTATCTGCCCCTATTTTTTTAACTTCTTCAACAGGTATATTATCCAGTATTCCACCATCTACAAATTTATGTTTATTATAAATACATGGTGCAAAAATAGCTGGATATGATGAACTTGCTCTTACCGCTACAGATATATCTGCTTTATTTAAATATTTATCATTAATTTTTTCCATATTTGTAAAAACATATTTTTCTGAATCTCTTAAATCAACTGCTGGAATAACTATTGGAACTTTTAAATCTTTCAATTTTTTTATCTTTTTATATTTTCCTGCCTCTTCTATTGCAAATGCAATATTTTCTCCAGAATACAACCCGCCTGCTTGTATACTTAGCAATTTTTTTCCTCTAGGATCTGTATACATTGCACTATTTTTAAATATCAACTTTGAAAAGTAATTAAATAATTTAAGCATTTCGTTTGGAGTATATTCCATTGCATAAAGAGCTGCCACAATACTTCCTATGCTTGTACCACCTACAATATCTACTTTTATATTCTCTTCTTGCAAGGCCTGTATTACACCTATATGTGCAGCACCTTTTATTCCTCCACCAGACATAGCTAATCCTAATTTCATTTAATCACCACCATTTATATCTTAGAATTTATAAATTCATTTCCAATTTTCTTCATATCTAAAATACTTTGTTTAGTTTGATTTTCTTTAAAATCAAATCTATCAATTATTTTATTAAAATAATCTTTTTCTTTTAATATTTCAAAACTTTTTTTATATTGTAAATCATAGATAAATGCAATAACTTTTACTAACTTATCTAATTGTGTGTTTTCAGTTATCTTTGATGTATCTATAGTATGATGATTACAAAATTCTGTTAGCATTTCTTTATTTATTATCGCTGTCTCTACTTTTTCGGTTTCATTTTTCCAATATGTTGTTGCTGACAATCTTAAAATATCTAGTTTGTCTGCATCTCTTAGAATTCTACAATATAATATTTTTTCTTCTGTTAAATTATCTTCTATCTTATTTTTATTATGATTTCTAATTGCTGCATATATTATATCATCATATTTATTCTCTTGTATAAACTTTCTTATAAAATTATTTTCTTTTAAGATTTCTACACCTCTACTTGCATGGTCATATATTTCAAAATTTACAAATGTAGTTTCCTTTTTTACACCTTTATATTCTTCAAATCTTGCAATATCATGTAAAAGTGCAATAAGTTTTGCAAGTTTTATTTCTTCTTCGTTTAAGTTTAAACTTTTAGCTATTGTTTCACTTAAATTCATTACATTTATTGTATGAATATATTTGCGTTCTATATTTGCATTGTCTTTATCAAATAAGTTTCTATATCTAATAAATTCTTCTTTCGCATTATCGATATTTATCATTTTGTTCTTCCTTTACATTTTAATAACTAATTTATCAAATTTAGATTTTATATATTTTTCTAATTTCATTGTAAATTCATCAGATTTTATTTCTTTTTTGGCAACCATATCTAATCCTTTTTCCCAACTTGCTGTTAATTTTGGATTTAACATATCTGGCATAGAATAATTTACTATATCATAAATTGCTTCACCCTTATTGGTAGGTGTTATTATTTGTGTTTTTGAATTTATTGCAATATATTTTATTTTTTCCAATTTTTTTATAATTTCTGCTCTTGTTGCACTTGTTCCTATTCCTGCACCTTTTATTTGTTCCCTTAATTCTTCATCTTCAATTAATTTTCCGGCATTTTCCATAGCAAGTATTATTGACCCAGAATTGTATCTTGAAGGTGGTGAAGTTTCTGCATCTTTTGTTTCAAAATTTTGCACATTGATTTTTGAATTTTTCTTTAAGGTTATCAAAATTGAGATGTCATTATCTTCTGAATTCTTGGCTTTAGTTGGTTTTAATATTTCTAGATACCCTTCTTTGGTACAAACTTTACCATTTGCAAAAAAAGATTCTTTATCTATATCTATAGTTACTGAAACTTTGCTATATTCTGCAGCAGGATAAAATATTGCTAAAAACCTTTTTACGATTAATTCATAAATATCTTTTTGCAATTTTGGTAATTTATCATAATTATCATACCCTTGCCCAGTTGGAATTATTGCATAATGATCTGTTATTTTACTATCATTTACATATTTTGTTTTTATTAAATTAGTAGAATATTTCTCGTCAATCATCTTTTTTAAATAGCCTTGGATTTCTTCATTTTTAAATCCTTTAGTAATTCCATTTAAGTTTTTCGTAATTTCTTTTGCAACTGCAGTTGAAAGAACTCTCGCATCTGTTCTTGGATATGTTACTAATTTATTTTCATATAAGTTTTGTATAATTTCTAGTGTTTCATCAGGCTTTATTTTGAATCTTTTTGTACACTCATTTTGAATTTCTGCTAAATTAAATAATAATGGAGGATTTTCTTTTTGTTTACTTTTCTTAACTTCTTTTACAATTGCCTCTTTATCTTTTAATGATAAAATAAAAGCTTTTGCGTCATCTAATTTTTTGAATCCATTATCATTGTATAATTTGTTGGAATTATACAATTTTGAATCTTCAGTTACTTTCCATTCTGCTTCAAAATTAGATTTTTCATCTCCAAATTTTCCTATTATTTTATAATATTTAGTTTTAACAAAATTTCGTATTTCTCTTTCCCTTGAAACTACCATTCCAAGTACACATGTCATAACTCTTCCTACTGAAATAGATGCTTTATCTTCATTTATTTCTTTTGCTAATTTTCTACCATAAATGATTGAAAGTAATCTTGAGAAGTTGATTCCTATTAGATAATCTTCTTTTGCTCTTAAATATGCTGCATCTGATAAACTATCATATTCTGATAAGTCTTTTGCATTTTTTATTCCTTTTATTACTTCTTCCTCTGTTTGTGAATCTATCCATACTCTTTTTTTAGTTTTTCCCTCTGGATGTATCATTTGATCTACTAAACGATATATATATTCCCCTTCACGCCCAGAGTCGGTGCTTACATATATAGTTTTAACATCTTCTCTATTTAATAATTCTTTTATTATATTAAATTGTTTTTGTACATTTGGAATAACTTCATATTTCCATTCCTTTGGTATAAATGGTAGTGTATCTAATCTCCAGAATTTTAATTTTTCATCATATTTTTCTGGATAACTCATTGTTACTAGATGTCCTACACACCATGTTACTATCCATTCATTACTTTCCAAATATCCATCTTTTCTTGTAGTATTTATTTTTAACGCTTTTGCCATTTGCATAGCTACAGATGGCTTTTCTGTTATTAGTATATTTTTATCCATTGTACTCTCCTTACTGCTGTTTAATTATATAGTATTTGGTAGTAAATTACAATGTCTAAAATGTGATTTATTCTTGTATAAAACATAAAACAGGATGTCAGCTTGTTATGCTAACATCCTGTTTTATGTTTTTTAAAGGTAGCCTGTATCTCCATATTGGATGATATTGTACCCCTTTCTTCCATCTGTGGTGGTAATGTACTGAATTCCTTTGAATGTTTTTACATCACTCACCTCAAATTTTTTAGGAGGTACTATCTGAACTCCTTCTTCTGTTGGTATTAACACGGAGTCCACTTCTTGCAATCGTCCTCCGCCGGTGATTTGCTTTATTTTTCCTAGCCCGATTCCTAATAGACTTGGCTTAGAGGAAAAGCAATAATCACCTTTTCTCAACCTTTTTCCTGCAAATATGATGAAATCATTTTCATCCAACAAGATTTTATCCTTTGACTCTTCACTCATCGGACTATTTCCAGGAATCTTAGGCCCCTGTATTTCATCATTTCCCACAGGCATCACATATCCAACTTTCCCTCTGTCTGTGATGATATACGTAAATTCTTCATTGTTTCCAACTTTAATAAATTCCAAAGCAGGAATTCCCTTGAAGAATTTATGATGCTCCTCATCTACAGATACATATACCATAATTGGTAATTTGTACCTTTTTCTTAATCTAAAAGATTTCCAATCCGAAAATAGCAGAAAATCTTCTGTGTCTAGCTGCACAGTTTTCACATTTTCTTTCCAAAAGTGTCGTCTTTCATTTTCGGTTGGTCTCCTCAGGTTTACGAGTTTCAGTTGTTTTTCTGGATTGTCAGTCCGACTCCCCTTACTTAATTGTTGATTCATAGTAATTCTCCCTTCTCTTATGAATCTTTAACATTTTGCTACATTTTTATTTTAACACAATTTACATAATTATGGCAACCCTTGTTAGCTAACACAGCTAATACATCCAATATTTTTCGCCATTAATATTCTCTATAAAAGCAAAAAGGCGCTTTACATCAGCGCCCTTTGTTCACACATTATACCCCCAATCTCCATCTCTATCGATCACAATCTGATAAAGGCCATCTAACCCATCAATTACTCTTTCGACATTTATTGGCATTTCTATAATTTGCCTATCTAATAAAACTTTTTCGAAAAAGAAATCTCCGGGTTGCATCTTCTTTCCCGTCAGGGCAAGAAATACGCCTTCTTCTAAATGAATGGTTGCTTTTAAACCTGTAGATTCTCGAAGTTTCTTCTTTACATTAAGTCCTTCTAGGTTTACTCCAACTTTTGAAGGTAATTGTGCTTCTTCAATCAAAATGTCATAAGTACCTTCTTTCCCAAAAATCTTGGCACTCATGCTTATGAATTTGAGATCTTTACCGCTTATCTCCTCTAGATACTCATTTAATCCTTTCCTATCTAGTTGAACATGCCGCAAAGACATCTCAGGTTTGGAAATTGTTTCTGGTTCTAATTCATCTTTGTAGAAAACTTTACCGTTTCTTACTAGAATTTCTTTCATTATATTGTCCTCCCCTTTTCAACTGTTTTGCATAGCTAACTATTATTATACTAGTTTTACATAATTAATTCAACTCTAATTTACTTATATCATTGGATTTTTTTGATTTTCTTTCAAAAAACCTTGACTTTTTAGGGTTCTTGTATTAAAATTATTATGCTAATTTTATGAATTAGCCTTAAAATAGTCAATAAGTAATAATTATATAAGCCTCTCCCCGGTAGTTTATATATTTAAAGCTTATTATATAAATTAAAAATTTGAATGGAGGGTAATTTTACCATGAATAATACTACATATAGTGTAAAAGGAAATGAAATCGAAAGTAAATGGTATATTTTAGATGCAGCAAATAAACCAGTTGGTAGAGTTGCAACAGAGGCTGCAAGATTATTAAGAGGAAAACACAAACCAACTTATACACCAAACTTAGATGTTGGTGATCACGTAATTATAATAAACTGTTCAGAAGCAACATTTACAGGAAAAAAATTAGATCAAAAATTCTATAGACGTCATTCTGGATATCCAGGAGGATTAAAAGAAACTTCTGCAAGAGTTATGATGGCAGAAAAACCAGAAAGAGCAATGATGATTGCTGTTAAAGGAATGCTTCCACACAATTCTTTAGGAAGAAAAATGTTAAAGAAATTAAGAGTATATGCTGGTAACGAACATGAAAACATGGCTCAAAAACCAGAAATATGGAATTTCTAATATAGAATTATAGGGTATATCCCTTAAAAAATTAAGGAGGAATTTTTAAATGGCAAAGGCAGGAGAAAAAATAATGTTCTATGGAACAGGTAGAAGAAAAAATGCAATAGCTAGAGTTAGATTAGTTGAAGGAAAAGGAAATATAACAGTAAACGGAAAAAATTTAGATGAATATTTTGGTTTAGAAACATTAAAATATATTGTAAAACAACCTTTAAACGTAACAAATACAGCAGATAAATTTGATATTATTTGTAAAGTTCAAGGTGGTGGATTTACAGGTCAAGCAGGAGCTATAAGACATGGTATAGCTAGAGCTTTAAATGAAGCTAATTCAGAATACAGACCAGCTTTAAAATCAAACGGTTTCTTAACAAGAGATCCTCGTATGAAAGAAAGAAAGAAATATGGTCTTAAAAAAGCTAGAAAAGCTCCACAATTCTCAAAGAGATAATATTTATCGAATATATACTTCGGAAGTTTTATACTTCCGAAGTTTTTTATTGCGTTATTGCTTGTTATTTTAATATTTACTGCATATATTATTCTTTATATTGTTGTATATTCTTACTCTAGTTCTTGTCTATTATTGTCAATAATAGCTATTATATAATCTTTTTCATTTATTTTTTATATTTTTAATTCCTTTAAATCAATTTCATATTATTATAAAATATATACAGAATTGTGAGGTGGCTATATGTTAAAATTGAATGTTATTGAATTATTAAAAAAGAAAGGGAAAACAAAATATTGGTTATTTAATCAATTAGATATGAGTTACACTAATTTTAATAACATTGTAGAAAATAAAACTAAATCTATAAAATATGAAAATATAGAGAAATTCTGTAAAATATTAAATTGTGAACCTAATGATTTATTCAAATATACAAAATAAAAGACAACTAGATTATTATTTCTAGTTGTCTTTTATTTTAACTTCTAAAGTTACTAATATTTTTTCTTATAATTAAATCTATCTTGATATTGAAGTAGCTGATGCTGTTGTTAAATTTCTTACTGGTGCCATTAATACTTTTCCTGTACCTCTATATACATTAACAAGTCCTTCTCCAGAAATAGCAGATCCAATTAAACTCTTTGTAGATTTTTCTACTGTAAAATCCAGTCCTTTAGACCATGCAACTGCAAAATTTCCATCTATTCTTAAAACATCATTTTGTAATTCTACTTCGACTAATTCTTCTCTTGGTACAGGTGATTCTAATGCCACAAATCCATTTCCTGAAAGACTCAAATTAAATAATCCTTCATTTCCTAGTACTGCTGAAGATAAATTACTGCGCATAACAACATTTTGTTTTATCTTAGATTCACAAGCTAGGAATAAACCATCATCTAATACTATTCCTCCATCCCAAGTAGATAAATCTTCTAATAGGATATGTTTATATGTAGGCTCTAATACTAAAACTCCTGTTCCTCTATATTTTAGTTTTACTGCACTTTCTTTAGTAACACTACCTTTTATTGCTTTTCCTAAAAAATCACCTACTCCTTTAACGTCTGCTACTGCTTCAACATTACCAACAGACCATTGCATAGATCCAGCACTTATTGTATATTCGTTATTTTCTAAATTTATTAATAATTGTCTTTTTCTTACATTCATTCTTGAACAATAATAAGCTGTTATAGCAGTTGATGGCATTACACTTAAATCACTCATATATTCTATAACTTTCATTCCAGCTTTTGCATCTGCTACACGAATATCATCATTATCTTGTAAGTTATTAATTTGAAACATAATAATAATTTCCCCTTCCTTAATATATTTAAGATGATTATATAAATCATATATTTTATTGTCAATTTTAAATTTATTATTTTCTAAAAAAGAGAAAACAGTTGCAGAGTTTTGATACCTCTGCAACTGTTTTTGGTGTGAAAGAAGATTATGAAATTAATATTGCAACTGCCCCTTTAGAGCAAATTACATTTTTAGTACTGTTATAATTATATGATGCAATTATTCTGCCCTCGTATTCTAAAGGTAAATCTGTATAACCATTATTGACTATTACAATTATTTTTTTGTAGTCTTTTTGGTTTTTCTTTTTATTAGTATTTACCCTTTCGAATACAAATTTGGCTTTGGTTAATTCCAAGACATTTGTATCTGCTGTTCGCAAAAATTTATATTTTCTGCGAATCTTCAGCATTTTTCTTTTATACGACAAGATATCTTTATCTACCCTATTCCAAGGGAAGGACTTCCTGTTGGCAAGATTTCCATATCCCTGAATGCCAACTTCATCTCCATAGAAAATTGAAAATATCCCCGGCCAAAATGTTAAAATAAAATCTTCTAATTTTAACATTTTCTTGGCTTTCTTATACACCTCTTTTGGTAAGACGTATGTGGATTGCCATTGCCTGTCGTATTCCTCTTTAAGGTTCCAAGGCCACTCTCTTTGCTCATCTCCTTGCTCTCTAAAATATCCTTCGTTGGCAAACAAATTTACCTGTCTGCTCATATCGTGAGTAGAGGTAAAATTCATTTCGGTAAAAATTGTATCATCTGGATACTCCTCAAATTCCTCATTGATTTTTTCTTGCAGATAAACTTCATCTTGCAAATTCAGATAATCCATTACTGGAGCCATCAGATAGTAATTCATAGTTGAATGAGCACTCTTCCCATCAGAAATATAACTTCTACTCATCCTGAATGGGTTTTTCCAGACTTCTAGTATCATGAGGAAATCTGGTTTGTTTCTTCTACAAGCTTCTGCCATGAGATTGATAAAATAATCAGTCAAGTCATCTGCTACATCAACTCGAATACCATCTATTCCGAGCGAGAACAGCCAGGCAATTATTCCTCTTGGTCCACATATATATTCTTGGAATTCTTTTGAGTCTTTATCGAAGACTACTTCGTCTGGTATATTCCACCAATAATCAAAAATTATTTTACCATTCTCAATCCTAGTCTTGAAAAATGGAAAATATTTTGAATTTGGACCTTGGTAGGCACCTGGTTCCTCATACATTCCAGACTTATTGTAATATTTGCTGTCCTTCCCAGCATGGTTAAAGGCTACATCCACTATTCCTTTCATATGCTTACGATGAAGAGCTTCGAATAGACGCTTAAGGTCTTCTTCATTCCCAAAATAAGGGTCTAGCTTTTCAAAATCATCAGCATCATATTTGTGGTTGGAGGAAGCTGTAAATATTGGACCAAAATAAATAATATCTATTTTTAGTTTTTGAAGGTAGTCCAATTTACTTTCGATTCCTCTAAAATTCCCTCCATAGGAATCTTTAGCCCACTCACCATTTTCGTCAGGACCTACAAGTGGTAGTTCATCCCAAGATTTATGGATTTTTCGCTTTCCAAACTCTTCAATTTGCAAACTATAATCTCTGCAAAACCTATCAGGCATTATATGGTACATTGTTGCACCTTTTGCCCATTCAGGTGCTGTAAAATTGATAGATAGCTTTGAAAAGCTGGTTTCATAATACTTTGTCCATTCGGACCTAAAAGAAAATTTGTACCGATAAATTGCCCTTGTGTTCAGAAATATTTCTTTTTCAAAATAGGCATATTCATTATCCTGTTCTGTATAATCTAAATGTATCTCTTGTGCATTATCTCCAATTATCAGTTTTACTTCATCGAGCCAGCCATACATACGCATACTAATCCGTACATTAAATTTGACTTTTGCTCCATTCTTCTTCTTCTCACGTAGCTGTACACTATGGTAAAATCCTTCCATAGTAACATCTCCTTTCTTAGTCAAAGAAATAAATCTATATCAACTCCTTTACACCAATTATAACTTTATTATCTTTTTTTAGGTTTGTCAAACCTCTTAAAAGGCGTTTTTTATATGGTTTACTACATAATGCTCTTTTATTTGATAAATCTCTATCACATCAAACCTAATTTCAGAAAATTGTATTTTTTCTTTATATAAGTAGTATTTCGTACATTCTTTTATTTTATTTATCTTAATTTCATCTACAGCATCTATTGGATATCCAAATCTGTTATTACTTCTCGCTTTAACTTCTACTATAACAAGAGTTCTATTATAGGAAGCTATTATATCTATCTCTCCTCTTCTGTTTCTATAGTTTCTTTTTAAAATCGTATATTTCATTTTTTCTAAATAGCGGGAAGCTGTATCTTCACCTTTTTTTCCTAGTTTATTCATACCTTTACAAACATATCTCCTGGTAATGCTCTAATGTATTCATTTAACTCTAACATAGTTAATTGTTCACTAACATCTTGTATTGGTAGTTCTGCTCTTCTACATATAGTATTAATATCTATTGGCATATTACCAATAATTTCATAAACGTTTTTATATTTAATAGGAACATTCTTACTTTCATATTTCCATTCCTGTTCAATATCTTTACATTTATTCATGTTTATTTCTCTTAATATGTCTTTTACATTAGTTACCAGTTTTGCTCCTTTCTGTATTAATGAATTAGTTCCTATTCCTAATTTACTATCTATATTACTTGGAATAGCAAATACCTTTTTCCCTTGCTTAAAAGCTAAATTAGCAGTAATTGTACTTCCACTTCTGTATCCTGCTTCTATAACTAATACACCAAAAGCTAGTGCACTAATTATTTCGTTTCTTCTTGGGAAATTTTTGGTATCAACCTTTTCTTCTGGTGGATACTCTGATATAACACACCCGTTATTTTCTAATATTTTATTAAATAATTCCTTATTTTCCTTTGGATATATATTATTAAATCCAGCACCTAAAACAGCTATAGTTTTTCCAACATTATTCATAGCAGATATGTGTGAAATTGAATCAATTCCTATTGCTAATCCACTTATAATACATATTCCATTTTGAGATAACACTGTTGAAAATTTTTTTGCTTGTTTCCAACCATATTCACTACAATTTCTTGAACCAACAATCGCCATAATTTGTTTATTTAACAAGCCAATATTTCCTTCTACATATAAGTTTAATGGAGGTGATTTTAATTTTAACAGCTCTTTTGGATATCCTTTATCTTTATAATTTATAATTATTATTTTTTACACTTCCTTTTTATAAAATTTATTATCAACCTTATATTGAATTGCTTCTGCTATACAGGATATATCTATCTCATCTTTATTTTTTAAATCTGCAATAGTTCTTGATATTTTTAATATATTATTATATGTTCTTATATTAAGTTTATATTTAGCATATATTTTTTCTAAAAAACTTTTACATTCTTTGTTTAATATGCAATACTTCTTTATTTGCGAAGAATTCATTTCAGAATTTGTAGATATGCATTCCTTTTTAAACCTTAATATTTGAATATTTCTCGCTAATTCCACTCTTTTTCTAATATCTTCACTTCTTTCTATTTTTTTATTATCGTATATTTCAGAATATTTAACATTTGCTATATTTAACTGTATATCAATCCTATCTACTATTGGACCACTCAATTTTGTTAAATATCTCTTTATTTTTGTTGCTGAACAAGTGCATTTTTTATCTTTACTTCCAAGATAACCACATGGACATGGATTCATAGCAGCGATTAAAACAAAGTTACATGGATATTTTACAGAAGAATTCACTCTATCTAATTTTATAGTGTGTAAATCTAATACCGTCCTTAACATTTCTAATTTTTTACTATCAAATTCTGCAAATTCGTCCATAAATAATATTCCCAAATTTGCTAATGTAATTGCACCTGGCTTTGGATTCCTTCCACCTCCAATAAATGATGCTAAAGTTATATTGGGATTTATTTCTATAAATGGTCTTTTATTAATAATTTCATCTTCCTTTACTAACCCAAGTATGCTATTAATTTTTGTGATTTCTATGATTTCATTATAATTAAGTGCAGGAAATATTGTTATTAATCTTTTTGCAAGCATTGTTTTTCCAACACCTGGTTCTCCAATTAATAGACAATTATGATTTCCTGCCGCCACAATTTCGAGTGCTCTTTTTGCCTTTTCTTGACCATAAATTTCTCCAAAATCCATATCATATTCTTCTGTATAAGATTTTATCTTACTTATATTTTTTTCTATGGGTAAATTAGAATTAATTTTCTGAATTAAATCCTTTAAAGAATTAACACTTACAATTTCTATATCATTCACTAATTTAGCTTCATTAGCACTAGATTTCGGTATATATACTCTTTTAAAACCATTCTTCTTTGCTACTAAACACATCGGTAATATACCTTTTACACAATTAATATTTCCATTATACGATATTTCACCTATAAATACTGTTGATTTTATATATTCTTTATTTATTATCCCTAAATTAATTAGTATTCCTACTGCTATTGCTAGATCAAAGGAAGATCCTTCTTTTCTTATCTCTGCTGGGGCTAAATTTACGCTTATCTTTTTTCCCACTAGTTTTATTCCACTGTTTTTTATAGCAACAGTTATTCTCTCTTTTGATTCCTTTATACTCGTTCCTAACATTCCAACCATATCCCAACGAGGTATTCCTGCTGATAAATCTATCTGAGCTTCTACAACAGTACCTTCTGTACCATTTAATGCAATTGTATTTACTATTGATAACAAATTTATTCTCCTAATATATAAATATAGATTTATTCTAAACCGTAAATAGACATGTATAATAAATTGGAGTTTATTTATTTATGGGAAAAGCACCACCTCCTGATATTATTAACTTTTTTATTAAGGGTTTTTATTTAGATTATAAATTATTTGAAATTAGTTTTGATATAAAAAACGATTTAGAATAAATCTGTCTTTTATATATCACATTATTTCGTATTTGTAAATACTTATTTGTTATTTTCTTGTATTATTTTTGATTATCTCTTTTTTTCTCCGTTTTTCGACATTTTTCTCATTTTTATTATTAAACTTATTTAAGATTTTGAAATTTTTTTAATTATTATAAGGATAAAAAAGAGAACTTATCCTAGTTCTCTTCTCCAATAAAATAGATATTGTTGTGCTATTCCCTCTAAATTTCCAAATTTATCATTTGCTAATTTTAATATCTCTTTTTTGCTTACATTTTTCTCATCTTCTTTATGAATATATAAATCATTCATAACTCTCCTTACCCATACATCAATAGGAAATACATCGAATCTTTTTAATGTAGAAAATAGCAAAATACAATCTGCAACTTTCGGACCAACTCCAGAAAGTTTTAATAGTTCATCCCTTACTTGGTTTGTATCCTTTATTTCATTTAATTTCGAAATATCTACATCCTTATTTAAAATCATTTTAGTAGTCTCATATAATCTAATATCTCTAAATCCTAAGCCCAATTCTCTATATTCTTGAACAGAAACATTACTTAATTCCTCTGGTGTTGGGAAAGTAAAATATTCTTTATTATTGTATTCTATTTTTCTACCATATTTCTTAGATAATCTCTCTATAATCCCTTTAATTCTTGGAATATTGTTATTAGCTGATATTATAAATGAAATTATAGTTTCCCATAAATCTTGGTTCAAAATTCTAATACCTTCTCCATACTTTATGCTCTCTTTCATGTTATTATCTACTTTCGCCAATGTTTGTTTTATTTCATTATAATCTCTATCTAAGTCAAAATAATCTATTACAGTATTAACAATATCTTTTTCGCAAATACCTTTAAAATATATTCCTTTAGTTGTTTTACTAACATTTAATACATTATTACCAAAAACTCCTGTATAGGTTCCATCTTCTTCCTCATTCCATCTGAAGCATTGGCCACATTCAAATATATCTTTTAAATTAAATGAACTATAATTTTCTAATAAAAATTCCTGCTGTTTCATATATTCCTCCTACTTAAATCCTTTTCCTAAAACTTCCCTAGCATTTGTTATAATTATAAAAGCATCCTTATCATTTTCTTGTACAATGTGTTTTATTTTTAATACATCTCCTCTTCCAGCTGCACACATTAATACTAGTCTATCTTTATTTTCAAACATTCCTTTACCATATATACCTGTTGTTCCTCTTTTTATATGTTCTCCTATCTCTTTAGATATTTTATCATTTTTTTCGGATATAATAAATATTAGTTTTGAAAAATCTGTACCTTCTACTATAATATCTAGAACTTTTCCCATCAAAATAATTGCTATTGCTGAATATAAACCAATTTCTATTTCTTTAAAAACAACTACATTTAATAGGACAATAGAGGAATCTATAATCATTATAAGACTACTAGTTTTTATATTTAAATTATATGTTTTTATTAAGCTACTAACTAATTCAGTTCCTCCAGTTGTGGCATTTGCATTTAATACAATTCCTGTACCTATCCCTAAAAATATTCCTCCATAAATGCTTGCCAAAAATACGTCATTAGTAAAAGCTGGAAATTTATCTAATATATCTATAAATAATGAGTATACTAATGAACCAATAATTGAATTAATAACAACTGTTTTTCCTAGTCTATAAAATGTAAAAATAAGAATTGGAATATTTATTATGATATTAACTGTTCCTAATGGGATCTTAAACAAATAATATACTATCGTAGCAATACCTGTTACTCCTCCTGTTGAAAATTTATTTGGTAACAAAAACATCGAAGTTCCAATTGCCATAATTATACATCCTAATATTATAAAACTTAAATTTTTTAAATAGCTTTTTACCATAAAAATCACCTATATTACAATTATTTGTAATATAGGCTTTTTTTATGCTAGTTCTCATTGTCTTCCAAGAAATCTGTATATGTTTTTAATATTTTCATTTTATAATTACCGCTTTCTAATTTATCATTTTCAGAAACATGTAATTCTACATCATATACATCTTTTAACTGCTCTAAATTCCTATTATTTAATCCTTTGACATTATCTATGTCCGAACTATTTACTTCTATTTCAACTTCTTTTACTTTTACGTTATATGATTTAATCATTTCTATTATTTTCTCATACCAAATTTCACTAGCCACTAAATTTCTAAATTGTACCATTGGCATTCCTTCTACCTCTTGTCTATCTTCTCCTATTTTAATATTTCTTATTTTAGTATGAGTTATTAATTTAATACTTTCTTTTAATCTTTCTATTAACTGAATCTTTGATAATGGAGTAAATTCGTTTTGTTCATATAACCTTTCTACATTTTTATTATAATCGACATTACATGGAATTAATGTTACTTGTTCTGGTTTTAATTTTATAACTTGTCTTATAGTGTTTAAATCATCAGCTACTGTACTTTCTGGAAGTCCTAATATTGTTTTTACACTTAATAAAAATCTATATGATTTTATTTTTTTTACTACTTTTTTTACTTCTTCAAATTTATAATCTACACCAATATTTTTTAATATATAATCATTTGATGATTCTATTATTAGCTCTATTTCTTTTACTTTATACTTTTTTAAAAGCTTTAAATTATTTTTGTCTATACTATCAGGAGTAGACATGACTTTTATTCCAAAGGCTTTATATTCTTTTAAAATTTTATTAATTTTATCAAGAATTTCTTCTTGCTTTTTTATATCGATACTTGTAAAATCTTCGTCTACAATTTGTAATAAAACTTTTTTCCCTTTATTTTGTATGATTTTTTTTGCAATTTCATCAGTTAATATTGTTTCATTTATTCTTATAGGAATATAGATTTTTTCTTTCATAACTTTTCCTCCTATATTATAGCTGTTCTATTGCTTTCTTAGCTGCTTCCATTTCTGCTGCTTTCTTTGATGTTCCTTTTCCGGTTGCTAATTGCTTTCCATTACATTTTACTTCTGCTTCAAATACTTTACTATGATCAGGACCACTCTCATTTAAAATATTATATTCTATATTAACAGTTCCTTTATGTTGTAATTTTTCTTGTAATACAGTCTTATAATCTTTTAATCCTACATTTTGACTTGCTATTTTTATTTCTTCTGCTAGATTTTCAATTATGAATCTTTGTACTGGTTCTAATCCTCCATCTAAAAAAATAGCTGCAATAACTGCTTCTACACTATCAGCTAATATTGCTTCATTTTTATTTCCATTATTTGATAGTTCACTTTTTCCTAAATATAAGAAATCACCAAAATTATGCCTTAATGCTATTTTATATAAACTCTTTTCGCATACCACACTCGCTCTAACTTTAGTCATTTCTCCTTCATTTAAATTTGTATAATTTTTATATAAATAGTTACTAGATATAAATTCTAATATGCTATCTCCTAAAAATTCTAATTTCTCATTACTTTGAACTTTTTTTTCATAAGCATATGATGTATGTGTTAATGCTGTTTTTAATAAGTTTTTATCTTTAAAAATATATCCTATATTTTTCTCAAAATTTTCTAACATATTTCCCTCCTAGATGGTATTATTATATAACATTTTTTTGTTTTTGCAAGTAAAGAAAAAAGAAATTCAAAATTGAATTTCTTTTTATCTTGCTTCATTTAAATCTTCTAAAGTTTGTGAACTTTGTTCTACTGCTGTTCTTAAACCTTCTTTTACATTATCCTTTGTTTCTACTGCTTTTGTACCTATTCCTTTAATAGCTCTTATTGTAGTTTTTTTAGTTTCTCTTCCGAAGTCTACTACGGATCTTATACCTTTTTTAGCAGCACCAACTGTAAAGTCTTTTGCATCAACTAATTTATCTCCTACTTTTTCTCCAAATTCAACCATTTTACCAATTCTTTGTTGTCTTTTTATTTTTCTTTCTTCTTTCTTTGCTTTTCTTTCTTCTATAATTTGTGGTATTTTCTCATTTTTTATTCGACTTGCTTTATCTACAATTTTATCAACTACATTTGTTTTAAATTTCTTTGCTTTTGGTGTTAATGCTCCAACAACTTTTTGCCATAAGCTTTGTTTTTGGATCTTAGCTAATGATGTTTCTTTACTTTCTAATAATTCGCTTAATTTTTCATCTCTTTCTTTTCTTATCTCGACTAATCTCTCATCATTCTCTTTTATGATTTCGCTTATCGTAGTTCTATCACTCTTTATAGAATCTAATTTTTGTTGTTCTTGTAATGTTGGATCTTTTGCTTGTAACTCTTTTAATTCTGCTGCTAATGTTGTTAGTTTCTCTGGATCATTAGCTACTGCTTTAATCTCTCTACTAATATTTTTAACTGACTGTTTCCATTCTTTATACTCTGGAGTTTTTCTTTTTTCTTTAATAGCTGAAGAAAGTTGTTTTTGCTCTCCTATTTTATCAATCTCCACGTTTTGCCATTCATCTTGTTCAGCCATTATATCAAGATAATCGTCTTCATATTGTTGCATAGCCTCTTCTACAGCACTTTTATAAGTTTCAATAGCCTTATTAGCCTCTTCCATATTTTGAGCATATTTTTCGGCTTGTCCTTCTGCATACTCTTTAAAATCTTTCATTTTAGTTGAAATTGCTGCTTTTTGCTTATTCATAAATATTGCAGCTTTTACTAATTTTATTTGCGCTTGTACTGTTGCTAATTTAACCATTAATTGTGCTATATTCTTATCTTTTGGCTCTAAATCTTGTCTTTCGTCCATTATACTTCCCCCTATTCTCTTTCTTGCAAATCATCTTCTATACTTGCATCAATTTCACTTTTGATATCTGCTTCTTTTTTTTCTAGTTTTTTTAATAATGCTTCTAATTTATCTATATTGTCAATATCATCTAAATCATATATTCTTCCGTCATCTACGATTTTTCCTAATTTTTCTTCCATATAATCACCCTTTTGACATAATATTTTATATAAATTATATAGTTTTTATTGTACATAGTAAATAACATTTATATTACATATATATATTTTTTTTATTACACAAAAAAAAAGATACCATAATCTCATATGATACCTCTTTTTTTATATTACTAAGCGTTATCTTTAATATAGTCTACTACGTCACTTACTGAAACGATTTTTTCTGCATCTTCGTCAGGAATTTCCATATCGAATTCTTCCTCCAATGCCATAATTAATTCTACTATGTCTAAAGAATCAGCTCCTAAATCATCTATAAAAGATGCTTCCATTGTTACAGATGTTTCTGCAACACCTAATTGTTCAACTATAATTTTCTTTACTTTTTCAAATATTTCTTCTTGGTTCATTTAACTATGTACACCTCCTCTCGCATGTTTTTTCTACTGACTAAACAATAATATATTGTATTCAAAAAGTCAAGCATTATTTTCCTTTTGTTTTAAAAATTCTTCTGTCATTTTCTCTACTGCTTTATTTTCAACAAACTTTTCAGCTTGAATTATTGTGTATTCAAATAATTTGTCGTCACTACTTCCATGTGCTTTAACAACTGGTTTCTTAACTCCTAAAAATAGAGCCCCACCATATATTTTATAATCCATCGTTTTAGCAAATCTATTTATTGCTGGTAAACATGGAATACTTCCTAATATAGATAGAAAGTTACGTTTTAAACTATCTGTTAATGATGCTTTTACAAATTTTCCTAATCCTTCTGTTGTTTTTAAGAATATATTACCTGTAAAACCATCAGTTACAACTGCATCAACTTTACCAGAAAAAGCATCTCTTCCTTCTATATTACCAATAAAGTTTATTCCTAATTCTTCAGACTTTTCTTTTAACAACTCATATGATAACCTAGTTAGCTCGTTACCTTTTGTTTCTTCTGTACCTATATTTAATAATCCTATGGCTGGTTTTTCAATTCCAAAAGTATTTCTTAAATATATAGAAGCCATTTGAGCAAATTGTAATAAATTTATTGGTTTACAATTTGTATTAGATCCACAATCCATTAATAATAATTGACTTTTATATGCTGGAAGGATTCCTGCTAATGCTGGCCTGTCTATTCCTTTTATTCTTCCAACAAGTAAAGTTGCACCTGTTAATAATGCACCTGAATTACCTGCAGAAATGAATACGTCACCTTTGCCTTCCTTTAACAAATTAAATCCAACAACCATAGATGAATCCTTTTTATGTTTTATGGCTACTGTAGGAGTATCTTCCATTTCTATCGTTTCTGTTGCATTATATATCTTTAATCTTGGAGAAATATCTGATAGTTTCTCTTTGTTATATAATTCTTTAACTCTATTATTAATAACTTCTTCTTTTCCTATTAATAATATTTCTGTTGACTGACTTACTTCATTAACTGCTTTTACAGCTCCTTTTATATTGGCATCTGGGGCATTGTCACCACCCATTGCATCTAGCAGTATAACCATATTTGTTTCCTCCAATTATTTAATTTTGACTTATTTATTTTATTATTTCTTTATTAAAAAAGCAATAGTTTCTGACCAAATAGTTTAGTTTTATATGCTTAATTTATAATTTACTCAAAAAAAAGGTACATCTCAATGATGTACCTTAAATATTTCATATAATATTATTCAAATATTTTAGAAACAACACCTGAACCAACTGTTCTACCACCTTCACGGATAGCGAATCTTAATCCTTCTTCCATAGCGATAGGTGTGATTAGTTCGATTGTCATGTCTACGTTATCTCCTGGCATAACCATTTCTGTTCCAGCAGGTAATTCGATAACACCTGTAACGTCTGTTGTTCTGAAATAGAATTGTGGTCTATATCCATTGAAGAATGGTGTATGTCTTCCACCTTCTTCTTTTGTTAATACGTAAACTTGTGCTGTGAATTTTGTATGTGGATGTATTGATCCTGGTTTAGATAATACTTGTCCTCTTTCGATATCTGTTCTTTGGATACCTCTTAAAAGAACACCAATGTTGTCTCCAGCTTCTGCTTGGTCTAATAATTTTCTGAACATTTCTACACCAGTAACAACTGATTTTTTCTTTTCTGTTGATAATCCAACGATTTCAACTTCATCAGAAACTTTAACTTCTCCTCTTTCTACTCTACCTGTAGCAACTGTTCCTCTACCAGTAATAGAGAAGATATCTTCTATTGGCATTAAGAATGGTTGATCTACTGGTCTTTCTGGTGTTGGGATGTAGCTATCAACTGCATCTAATAATTCTTTTATTGGTTTATAAACTTCGTCATTAGGATCTTTAGATGTACTTTCTAATACTTTTAAAGATGATCCTTTTATAACTGGAATATCGTCTCCTGGGAAACCATATTCTGTTAATAAGTCTCTAACTTCCATTTCAACTAAGTCTAATAATTCTGGGTCGTCTACCATATCACATTTATTTAAGTAAACAACGATATATTTAACACCAACTTGTCTTGCAAGTAAGATGTGTTCTCTTGTTTGTGGCATTGGTCCATCAGCTGCAGAAACAACTAATATAGCACCATCCATTTGAGCAGCACCTGTAATCATGTTCTTTACGTAGTCTGCGTGTCCTGGGCAGTCAACGTGTGCATAGTGTCTGTTTTCTGTTTCATATTCAACGTGAGCTGTGTTAATTGTGATTCCTCTTGCTTTTTCTTCTGGAGCACTATCGATTGCATCATATGCTTCGAAATTAGCTCTTCCTAATAATGATAAATATTTTGTAATAGCTGCTGTTGTTGTTGTTTTACCATGGTCAACGTGTCCGATTGTACCAATGTTAACGTGTGGCTTTGATCTAACAAATTTTTCTTTAGCCATTTTTATTCCTCCTTTAATTTTTTGAGATTTTTCATCTCTATATTTTATTTTTCTTTTTGACGCATTTATTTTTCGAACATCATTTTATACTATAATCTTTAAAAAATCAAGTATATTACTAAATATTATTCGCTTTTCTTTCCTCTTGAAGCTACAATTTGTTCTAATACAGATTTTGGAACTTCTTCATAGTGTGATGGTTCCATAGAGTATGTTCCTCTACCTTGTGTTTTTGAACGTAAGTCTGTAGCATATCCAAACATTTCTGATAATGGAATAAATGAGTGAATTTCTTGCATTCCGTCATTTCCTTCCATACCTTCCATTCTTCCACGTCTAGAATTTACATCACCAATAACTTCTCCCATGTATTCTTCTGGAACTGTTATTTCTACTTTCATAATAGGTTCTAGGATAACAACACCTGCTTGTTTACATCCTTCTTTGAATGCCATAGATGCTGCAATTTTGAAAGCCATTTCTGAAGAGTCAACTTCATGATAAGATCCATCTACTAATGTAGCTTTGAAATCTATAACTGGGTAACCAGCTAAATATCCACCTTCAGCAGCTTCTCTTAAACCTTGTTCGATTGGTTTAATATATTCTTTAGGAACAGCTCCACCAACGATTTTGCTTTCAAATTCGATTCCTTTACCTGGCTCTAATGGTTCCATTTCAAACCAAACATCACCATATTGTCCTTTACCTCCAGATTGACGAATGAATTTACCTTGAACTCTAACTTTCTTTTTAATTGTTTCTTTGTAAGCAACTTGAGGTTTACCTACATTACATTCAACTTTAAATTCTCTTTTCAATCTATCAACGATAATATCTAGGTGTAACTCACCCATACCAGCGATGATTGTTTGTCCTGTTTCTTGATTTGTATATGTTTTGAATGTTGGATCTTCTTCAGCTAATTTTGATAATGCTATACCCATTTTTTCTTGTGCTACTTTATCTTTAGGTTCAATAGCAATGTCAATAACTGGCTCTGGGAATTCCATTGATTCTAATATTACAGGATGATCAATATCACATAAAGTATCTCCAGTTGTAACCTCTTTTAGTCCAACTGCTGCAGCAATATCTCCTGCGTATACTTTATCTATATCTTCTCTGTGGTTAGAATGCATTTGTAATATTCTTCCAATTCTTTCTTTTTTATCTTTATTTGAGTTTAATACTGTTGAACCTGATTCTAATGTTCCTGAATATACTCTAAAGAAACATAATTTTCCAACAAATGGGTCTGTAGCAATTTTAAATGCTAAAGCTGCAAATGGTTCATTATCATCAGTTTTTCTTTCAACTTCGTTACCATCTAGGTCAACACCTTTGATATGTGGTATATCTAATGGTGATGGCATATAATCAACTATTGCATTTAATAATTCTTGAACACCTTTGTTTTTATATGAAGAACCACATGTTACTGGAACTATTGTGTTAGCAATTGTTCCTGCACGTAAACCTTTTTTGATTTCTTCATCTGTTAATGTTTCACCTTCTAAGTATTTCATCATTAATTCTTCATCTTGTTCTGCAACAGCTTCTATCATTTTATCATGATATTCTTGAGCTAAATCTTTCATATCATCAGGAATGTCTGTTTCTTCTATTTCTTTTCCTAAATCATCTTTATGAATGAAAGCTCTCATTTTTATTAAGTCTACTATACCTTTGAATTGATCTTCTGCTCCAATTGGTAATTGGATTGGTACAGCATTTGCTTTTAATCTTGTTTTTAATTGTTCAACACATAGCATAAAGTTTGCTCCTGTGATGTCCATTTTGTTTACATATACCATTCTTGGTACTTGATATTTATCAGCTTGTCTCCAAACTGTTTCTGTTTGTGGTTGAACTCCACCTTTTGCAGCAAGTACTGTAACTGCACCGTCAAGAACTCTTAAAGATCTTTGAACTTCTACTGTAAAGTCAACGTGTCCTGGTGTATCAATAATATTTATTCTGTTATTGTTCCAGAAACAAGTTGTAGCAGCAGATGTAATTGTTATACCTCTTTCTTGTTCTTGTTCCATCCAGTCCATTGTAGCTGCACCTTCGTGAACTTCTCCTATTTTATGAGTTTTTCCTGTATAGAAAAGTATTCTCTCTGTTGTTGTTGTTTTACCAGCATCAATGTGAGCCATAATTCCTATATTTCTTGTTCTCTCTAATGGATATGCTCTTCCTGCCAACTTTATTTCCTCCCCTCATTGTTACTATAAAGTTTTATATCTCTTAATATGCTCTTTTTTAGCATTATTATTACCATTTATAATGTGCAAATGCTTTGTTAGCTTCTGCCATTCTATGTGTATCTTCTTTCTTCTTGAATGCTCCACCGTTTCCGTTTATAGCATCTATAATTTCTCCGGCTAATTTTTCTGCCATTGTTTTTTCATGTCTTGTTCTTGCATATCTAACTAACCATCTTAAACCTAAAGTTTGTCTTCTTTCTGGTCTGATTTCTAATGGAACTTGGTATGTAGCTCCACCAACTCTTCTAGCTTTAACTTCAAGAACTGGCATGATGTTATTTAGTGCTTCTTCAAAAACTTCTAGTGGATCTCTTTGCTCTTTTTCTTTTATGATGTCAAATGCACCGTAAACTATTTTTTGAGCAACTGATTTTTTACCATCTAGCATAATATTGTTTACTAATTTTGTAACAACTTTACTATTATATACTGGATCTGGTAAAACTTCTCTTTTTGCTATATATCCTTTTCTTGGCACTATTCTTCCCTCCTTAATTTTATTTTGATACTAATTTAGTATCTAGGTACTCTGAAAAGTTTATCTTTTCCGTATAGTGCTATATATTCTAAATTTAAGTACCTTAAATTAGTAATTATTAGCACTAGTTTTTAATTTTTCCTAAATTCTATTTTTTAGGTCTTTTTGCTCCGTATTTTGATCTACCTTGCATTCTGTCTTTAACACCTGCTGTATCTAATGTTCCTCTAATAATATGATATCTAACACCTGGAAGGTCTTTAACTCTTCCTCCTCTTATTAGAACAACACTGTGTTCTTGTAAGTTATGTCCTATTCCTGGGATATAAGATGTTACTTCATAACCATTAGAAAGTCTAACTCTGGCAACTTTTCTTAATGCTGAATTAGGTTTCTTTGGTGTTACAGTTTTAACTACTGTACAAACTCCTCTTTTTTGTGGTGCTCTATGGTTAGTTTGTCTATTCTTTTTAGAATTGTAACCATGTTGCAATGCTGGAGCTGTTGATTTTGTTACTGATGTTTTTCTTCCTTTTCTTACTAATTGATTAATTGTTGGCACTTAAATTTCACCTCCTATATTTTATATATGCCTATTTGTGCATAATACACTAGCGTGAATTATTTTATCATCAAAAAGCAATACTGTCAATATCTTTGGCAGTATTTATACATATTTTTTACCATGATATTGACAGTATTTTATACTTAAATATTTTTATATGTAAAATTTAAATTCGTACATAATTTATACAACGAATAAGAGAGTGTATAAGGTCACCCTTTTACACTCCCCCCTCGTTATTTTTCCTCTGCTTTCTGTCCGCCAGCATTGGAAGTTTTTTCTTGTTGTGTGTTGCTTTTACCTTTGAAGTAAACCTTTCTTGGTTTCTTCATCCAGTAACCAACAAGCATACTTAACACAACAATTGCAATCTGTCTAATTGCACTAGATAAGGTTATACCTCCAAATAATGCATTAGAGATTGCTTGCCAACCTTCATACTGTACTTGAGTCATAATAATTACCACGGCAATCATTATTACTCCCAGTACCATTCTGATTGGGTAGATTCCCGCGCATTTGCGCTTTCTTCGCGTTACTTCAGGAGTTCTCTGAATTTCTTGCGAACCATTTGCTGTTTTTTCCATTGGTGCCTGACCATGATTTCTGTTTTCCATAATGTTTCCTCCTTATAAATGTAACTATATCAACGGTCTTACTAGACTATTTAATTATAACATATTTTCTAAAATTTGTAAATATTTATGTTTACCATTAGATTTTCTTCGTAATAACAAAACTCATTTTCAACATGGAAAAAGCGACGCAAGCTGCGTCGCTTCTTCGGTTCACTCTTCTCCTTCATCTTCTTTAATCCATCCTTTGACCTTATATCCGAAGATAAATCCAAGGATTAATCCGATGATTAGTAAAACAAAATCTCTCGGTCTTGGGCTGATAAAACCTGCGATTTTACCTGCTACCAGCTGCACTCCTCCGGCGATCCAATCCCATGCCTTAAGCAAGTTGATTTCGACCGCTCCAGACATTACCATTGTTACAAACAGCAGTATAATTACTACTGTGACAACAACCCGCATAACCGTTTTTTTCTTCATTAAAATGTACCTCCTACTTTGTAATTTACTTAATATTATACTATATTATGTAAAATTAGTCAATTTATCGCCTAATCTAAGCAAACTACATATAATTAGCATCTCTACAAATCAATTTACATAAAAAGTTATTGACATTATTTACCTTTTTTAGTATAATTAATGTAGTGTGTAACTACTAAAGAGAGGAGGATATCTTAGTTTAAGTCTAAGATAAACATAATTATGGAAGAGAAAAAAATTTTTACAAAAGAAGAACTAAAAAATATGTCTGTAGAAGATTTAGCTACTTATAAAATTACTTTAGAACAACTTTCTTCTGAAATAGATGAATTAATTAAAAAATGTGATGAGATTTTATCAAAATAAGTAAAATTTAAGAGAGGATGGTGAAACCTCATATAGAGGTAATATTTATGGATACTAAAAAAATTGAATTTTCTGAACTTTCAAGATTATATTCTAAAGCAAAAGACAAATTTCCAGATTTAGCAGACGAGGTTGCAAAATTAGATGAAATTAAAACAAAATTAATTGATTACAATATACAAATTAATAATTTAAAACGTCAAAAATCTAGTGCATCAAGAAATATTAACGCTATATTAAATCCAAAAGCTGCAGAACAATTTGATGCAGATATTAATGCAGAAATTGATTCATTAAATGAAGAAGTAAAAAAATTAAAAGAAGATGATTTATTTAAAAGAAAAGATAAAATTGAAGAAGCTTCTAATGAATTAAATTCATATATCGAAGAAGTTAGTACAAACTTAGATTTTCAATACTCATTAAGAGAGTCTTTAGTTAAAATTTATCAAGAAAAAATACCTAAAATGCAGGAATCAGCAGAATCACCTAGTAAAACTCTTTCAACTATAGATAAATTGAGAACTTTAGCAAGAAGTGATTCTGATTTAAGCTATTGTTTATCTATAGATAGAGACAAACAACAACTTGAAGTTTTTAATACTGTTATAGCACAATATTCTAGTATAACTTCTAAAGATCCTAAAGTTCAAGCTCCTAGAAACGAAGTTTTAAAAGCTCTAAAAAAAGAAGCTGAATCACTAGAAAAGGGAATATCTTCTAAAGGTGCTAAATTACAAAAATATATATTAACACATAAAAGAGATCTTGGCATTCCTAGTAACGTAAAAACTATAGATTTTAACGATCTAAATTCACAATTCTATTTTATTTCACAAGTTGCAGATCCAAAATCTTCAGTTACTATAAAATCCACAGAAGAACTATTTACAGATGAATTAAGACAAATCAATATTGGAATTGATACTGCAAAAAAATCTATTGAACTTGCAAAAGAAGATATGCTTACTATTAAAGATAAAAGGGAAAAAGAACTTCAAGATTTATCACTTTATCCAGAATTCGGTAAATGGGCTACTTTTAAGAGAATAGTTAAAGCTCCATTTAAAATTGTCAAAAATTTCCTTTACGGAAAAAAACATCCATTTAGAGGTGTATTAAAGAAGCCAACTATGCCAAAGGCTCCAACAAGATCAAATGTTGTTGATACAGAAAAAAACTTCTTAGATGCATATAAGACAGACATTGGAGAAGATACTTTATTGCAAATAGCAAATAATTACAACAAACGTATCAAAGAAGAAAGACAAACTGGTTCAAGAAATGATGATTCACATGATGGACCAATATTATAAGATTTTATATCAAAAAAAAGAAGTAGATTAATCTACTTCTTTTTTTGATTTATAATCTTCTAACTTTTTTAATGCTCTATCAGCTAATATTGTATATTTTTCTTTTTTGTCCTTTATCCTTTTTTCTAACCCAGGTACTATTCCAAAATTAGCATTCATAGGTTGAAATTTCTCGTTTGGAGTAGCTATATATGTTGCAAGTGCTCCTGTCATAGTTTCTACTGGTAATACAAACTCTTCTTTACCCTCAAATTCATTCGCAGCATTTATCCCTGCCATGAGACCAGAAGAAATTGATTCTACATATCCTTCAACGCCTGTAATTTGACCTGCAAAATATAAATTTTTGATATTCTTCATTTTGTATGTATTAGTTAACAAATGACTTGAATCTATAAAAGTATTTCTGTGCATTACACCATATTTTACAAACTCCGCATTTTCTAACCCAGGTATCATAGAAAACACTCTTTTTTGTTCTCCATATTTTAAATTTGTTTGGAATCCAACTAAGTTAAATATATTTCCTTCTGTATCATCTTGCCTTAATTGAACTAATGCATATGGTCTTTTACCAGTTCTTGGATCTGTAAAACCAACTGGTTTTAACGGACCAAATCTTAATGTATCTTCTCCCCTTTTTGCCATAATTTCTATTGGCATACAACCTTCGAATATCTCTCTTTTTTCAAAATTATGAAGTTCCACCACTTCTGCACTAATTAAATTATTATAAAACTTTTCATACTCTTCTTTATTCATAGGCAGATTTATATAATTTTGCTTATCTCTTGTAGTTTTTAATCTTTCTTTCCAGACCTCTACTTCTTCATCCTTTCCTCTTTCCTGCTCATATCTATCTCCCCAAAAAGCAATATCGAAATTAATACTTTCTTTGGTAACTATTGGAGCTGCTGCATCATAAAAGTATAATTTATCTTGTTTAGTTATTTCAGAAATTCTTTTAGCTAACTCGTCAGAAGTTAAAGGACCTGTTGCAACAATTGTAATTGCCTCTTCTATCAATTTTTGTAAATCTATTATTTCTTCATTTATCACTTCTATATTTTGATTATTTTTAATAGTTTCTGTAACTTTTTTAGCAAATACTTCTCTATCCACTGCCAAAGCTTGTCCTGCAGGTACAGAAGTATTATCTGCTATTTTTATAAGCAATGAATCCATCATCCTTAATTCTTCTTTTAAAAGTCCACAGGCATTTGTATGTAAATTTGATTTAAAAGAATTACTACATACAATTTCTGCTAAATTTTCATTAGAATGAGCTGGCGAATATTTTTTAGGTTTCATTTCATATAATTTTACTTTTATACCTCTTTTGGCAATTTGATAAGCAGCTTCTGTTCCTGCTAGGCCTCCGCCTATTACATTTATATAATCTTTCATCCTTTTCCTTTCCAAACACAATATGTGTAAGCTTATTCTAACTTACACATATTTGTTTTATCTTTTAAGTATTAATTAAACAATTCCATAATATCATCTTTATTAAGCTTGTTAATAAATGTAGTTTGTGTACTAAGCATATTGTCTATAAGCTTAGATTTCTTCTCTTGTAATTCATAAATTTTCTCTTCTATAGAATTCTTAGTTATAAGTTTATAAACTTGAACATTATTTTTCTGTCCTATTCTATAAGCTCTATCTGTTGCTTGGTTCTCTGCAGACATATTCCACCATGGATCATAATGAATAACCATATCTGCACCAATCAAATTTAAACCTGTACCACCTGCTTTTAGTGATATTAAAAATACTTTTACATCAGGATTATTGTTAAAATCATTTACTAATTTTACTCTTTCATCAACTTTTGTTTGTCCTGTTAATTTATAATAATTAATTCCTTCTTTTGCCAAGTTTCCTTCTATAATGTTAAGCATAGATGTATATCCTGAAAAGATTAATATTTTATGTTTTCCTGCAATAGCATCTTTAACAATTTCTATACATTGTGTTAATTTACTACTTTCACCCATATAGTTTTCTAAAAATAGTGATGGATGGCAACAAATCTGTCTTAATCTAGTTAATAATGCCAAGATTTTAATTTGTGATTTTTCGAATCCATTTCCTTCGATTTCGGTCATTGCTTCTTTTTTTGCCTGAGCTAAATATGATAAATAAATTTCCAATTGCTCTCCTTGCATTTCGTTATTTAATACAGTTATACTCTTTTCTGGTAATTCTTTTAATACATCTTTCTTTACTCTACGAAGTACAAAAGGTTCTATCATCATTTTAAGTTTTTCCATAGCTTCTTGGTCATTATCTTTCATTATAGGAATTTCATATAATTGTTTAAATTTTTTATATGTGAACAAATAACCTGGCATTATATAATCAAATATTGACCACAATTCTGCTAAAGAATTTTCTATTGGTGTTCCTGTTAAAGCATATTTTGTTTGTGCATTAATTGTTTTTAATGATTTAGCATTTTGTGTATTACTATTTTTTATATATTGTGCCTCATCTGCAATTTGAAATTTAAATAATATATCTTCTCTTTTATACACTTCCATATCTCTTTTTAATAAGTCATAAGATGTTATAACTAAATCATATTCTGGAATTTGCTTTATTTGTTTTTCTCTCTCTTCTGATGTTCCTCTAATAACTAATACTTTAATATCTTTTGCAAATTTTTCTATTTCACTTTTCCAGTTTAAAGCTAGAGAACTAGGTGTTATAACAATTGATGGTAATTTTACTTTTGCATTTTCTTTATAATCTAATAATAAAGAAATTAATTGAACAGTTTTACCAAGACCCATATCATCTGCTAAAATACCACCTAATCTATAATCATCTAATATTTTTAACCATTTATATCCAACTTTTTGATAATATCTCAATGTACAATTTAATCCTTTAGGTGGTGTTATTTCATTATCATACTCACGTTCATCAATATTATTTACTATTTCTTTATATTCTTTATCTTTTTGAATTTCAACATTTTTTACATTTTCTAATAATTTATTTAAATATAAAGACCTATATACAGGAACTCTTATTTTTCCCTTTTCTAAATCTTTATAATCAACCTCCATACCATATTCTAAACTATTTAAAAACTTTATATCATCATTTTGTTCTAAATCTAAGAAACTACCATCTTTTAACCTATGATACTTTTTCTTTAAATTATACTTTGCTAAAATTTCTTTTAATTCACTTCTGTCAAAATCTAGACCGGTTAAATCTATATTAAGTAAATTATTTTCTATTTTAACCCCTACTGTACCTAATTTAGGTTGTCTGATTTCTTTAGTCTTAAAATTATCTGTTACTAGTACTTCATACTTTTCTGTATAGTTATTTATATCTTGAGATAAAAATTTATATATTGCATCATCTGTTACTAATACAAATCTTTTATTTGCTGAATCCAACAAGAAACCTGTTTTCCTACACATATTTAAGCAATTTGATTCTTGTATTACATTTCTTGCAACTTTTGGTATATTATCTAAGTCTAATGGGTTAAATACTATATCTCCATATATAAATTTTAATTCAGCAATAATATAATTGTTTTTATCAAAATCTAAGAACATTTTTACATTTAAATCTTTTGGAATATAGTCTTTTAATTTTTCTGTATCTATATTTGATGTATCAATATATTCTCTCATTTTTGGTAAGACCAAAGAAAAGAAATCTGGTAATTCTTTTTTATTAAATCTTATTTCTCTTATAAAATTCTTTTTATAAATTTCTAATAATTTGATAACTGTATCTTTATAGTTTTTATTACACCTATAAATATAGTCCTCTAAAATAATATAAATATATTCTTTTCCTTCTAATACATGATATTCAAAAATATCTTCTTTTTGTGTTAGTGCAAACTCACCTTCTGATATTTCTGTTAATTTAAATTTTATGTTTGGTGTACCTGGTATGAATGATATTTTGCCTTTCTCTCCATCTTGCACTATCTCTAAATTTTTACCTTTAACTATTTCGAAAAACTCATCTATTCCTGTATTACTTAAAATAATACAATTATCGCTTAAAACTTTTCCATAATATCTATATCCTGCATTTCCACTACTATTAACATATTTTATGATTTCTGCATTTTTTAAAATAAAATCTAATAGTTGCAAACTTTCTTTTGCAAAATTTTCTCTAGTATGAATAAATTCTAATTTACTATTATACTTTACATTTTCTTTATTAAGCATACTTGTATAAAAATCTGATAAGCTTTTTATCTTATAGAATTTATCTATTCCTAATTTGAATTCTACTTTCATCTCTTTATAATAACTATCAAAAATAATACTAGGAACTATTTTTATATTTTTTCTTTCTTTTATTACTTCTTCTTCCTCATCTATAGTTTCTACCTCTGTATTATAAAAAGCTGTAATCATTTGCTTAAAACCACGATGATCCATTTTTGTATTCGTTTCTTGCTTTTGCACTGTACGATTGGCATATAACTCTTCATATATAGAATTATCTATGAATTCAATCATCATAGCTAAAATATGCTTACAAGTACAATAATTTTGTGTATTATCTGGACATGAGCATTTTATATCTTTAATTTCCCCTTCTTCTATTTTTGCATATACATTATAAGTAGATTTGTCCCCTTTTACTGTAGCAGATAATTCAAAATTATTTTTATTTTCATAATTTACATTTGTTATTGTTACCCTTTTATCTTTTACATATTCTAATGCTTTTTGATATCTAGCATCTCCCGCATTCTCGTATAATTCAGTTATTATTTCATTATTTACTAACATTTTTTTGCTCCTACCACACATTTATTTTCAGTTTATTATTATATAATATTTTATTAGGTTTCACAAGTGCTACAAGAACTTTTATGTGATTTTCTTATTTTAGTTTTAATAAAATCAAGTGAAAATATCCATATTTTTTTGATAAGCTAATTAAATAGTAATTAAGTTTTGTTTTAGCAATTTATTCAACATAAAAGAACTATATCATTATGACATAGTTCTTTTGTTTTAATTTTTAATTTATTATGCAAAAATTCTGCCAATAACTATTTTTCTTCTTTTTCCTTCTTTGGTTTCGTCCAAGATATATAATCACATTTTTCAGGATTATTTTCGCATATATAAAATGTTCTTCTATTTTTAGTCTTTCTTATTTGTACTTTTCCACCACATTTTGGACATGGCTCCTCTATAGTTTCTATATATGGTTTTACATTTTTACATTCTGGATATCCAGGACATGCTAAAAACTTTCCATATCTTCCATATTTTATAACCATCATCCTACCACATTTTTCACAAGGTACATCTGAAACCTCTTCTTCTAGTTGCACATGTTCCAATTCTTTTTCTACTTTTTCTAATTCTTTTTCAAAAGGTCCATAAAATTCGGAAATCATTTGCTTCCAGTTTTCTTTTCCTTCTGCGATTTCGTCAAATTCATTTTCGATTTCTGCTGTGAATTTTACATTTATAATATCTGGAAAATTCTCTGTTAATAGTTTGTTTACTACTTTACCAAGTTCTGTTGGAACTAATTGTTTAGCTTCTTTTTCTATATAATGTCTTGCTAATATAGTAGTTATTGTTGGTGAATATGTACTTGGTCTACCAATATCTTTTTCTTCCAAAGCTTTTACCAAGCTTGCTTCTGTATATCTTGGTGGTGGTTCTGTAAAACTTTGTTTTGATTCTATTTTTTCCTTTTCCACCTCTTGGTTAACTTCTAATAACGGAATTTGACCAATTTCATCTTCTTTTTCATCTGTTCCTTCAACATATAAAGTCATAAATCCTTTAAATTTAATTGATTGACCATTAGCTTTAAAATTATACTCATTCGCATCAATTGTTACTGCTAATGTATCAAATACTGCAGATTTCATTTGGCTTGCTAAAAATCTATTATAAACTAATCTATAAAGTTTATACTGGTCATTTGTTAAAGAATCTTTAATTTGTTCTGGTTTAATATCTATATATGTTGGTCTAATAGCTTCATGCGCATCTTGCGCGTCTGCTTTTGTTTTATAATATCTGTTCTCGTAATATTCACTTCCATATGTTGACTCTACAACTTCTTTAGCTACTTTTCTTGCTTCTTCAGAAATTCTTGTAGAATCTGTTCTCATGTAAGTTATTAAACCAACTGTTCCCTTTTCTGGTATTTTTACTCCTTCATACAGAGTTTGTGCAACAGACATAGTCTTTTTCAAGCTAAAATTAAGTTTTCTAGATGCTTCTTGTTGCATTGTACTTGTTGTAAAAGGAGGTGCTGGATTTCTTTTTCTTTCACCTTTTTTTACATCTTTTACAATAAACTTTGCATTCTTTATGTTATCTAAAATTTCATCTACTTCTTCTTTACTATGTATTTCTAATTTTTTATTATTTTTGCCAACTAGTTTGGCATCAAAGCCTTTTTTAGATTTTGTATCTATTAATTTCGCAATTATATTCCAATATTCTTCTGGTATAAATTCTTCTATCTCTTTTTCTCTATCTACAATTAGTTTAACAGCAACAGATTGAACTCTTCCTGCTGATAAGCCTTTTCTTACCTTTTTCCATAATACTGGGCTAATCTTATACCCTACAATTCTATCTAAAACACGTCTAGCTTGTTGTGCATTTACTAAATTTATATCTATTTGTCTTGGCTCTTTAATAGCTTTTTGTACTGCTGTTTTTGTTATCTCATTAAAGGTTACTCTTGATTTACTATCTTCTGGTATATCCAAAATATGTGCTAAGTGCCATGCAATTGCTTCCCCTTCACGATCGGGGTCAGTTGCTAAATAAACTTTTTTAGCTGATTTTGCATCTTTCTTTAATGATTTTATTAAATCTCCTTTTCCTCTTATGTTTATGTATTCTGGTTCGAAGTTATTTTCTATATTAACTCCCAATTTTGATTTAGGTAGATCTCTAATATGTCCCATTGATGCAACAACTTTAGTTTTTCCTCCTAAAAACTTTTTTATTGTATTTGCTTTTGCTGGTGATTCTACTATTATTAATTTATCTGCCATTTCATTCTCCTTTTTAGCTATAGAATATATTAACATAACTTCTATATTTCTAATACTATAGTATTTTAGTTCATATATTTGTTTTTTTCAAGTACTTTTTAGCATTTAACTAAATCTTCTATTACATCCTCTAAAATAACTGGTGTTACTTCATTTCTTTTTAATATATCTAATATAGAATTCTCTATTTTTTCATCATTTGTTAATTTATCAATAGCGGCCTTTTCTACTCTTATATTTTCATTTAAGTATTCTGTTTTTACTACTTCTACTCCAAATATATCAGTTTTACTCTTTAAATCTTTTATTTTATAATATTCTAATTTTATTGGATATAATATTCCTTCCTTTCTTAATTCTTCCTTATTCATAAACATTCCACCAAAAAAAGTTTTCATTTGATTCCTCCTATATTTTTTTATGTATTTACTACTATATACTCTTGTAATAGAGTCTGCAATATAAATCGAATGCCACTTTTTTTGCCCTTTCGACAAATATTTTATGTCTTAAAATGAACTTTGTCGAATTATTTTTCATTATATATTTTTATGTTTTTTTCGTTTATCAACTTATGTCGAAAAAAATCTTTTTAGGTAGATTTTCCTAAAAAGATTTTTATTAGATTTATTATTTTTATAAATAGGGAAAAAAGGAACGTCCCCAAATCCCTGTGTGAATTTCTATCCTTGCATCATAGCATTATAAGCAATATTTATTTTGTCTTTATTATCTTTCATTTGTACTGCAAATTCAAAAATTTGATTATATAAACTTCCTATTGATTTGTCTACTTCGTCTGTTAATCGTTCTATATGATTTTCTGATGGTTTTAGTACATAGTTTTCGAAGTTTTTCTTTCTATTTAAATTCTTTATCAATTTATTAAAGAATTCTAAAATTCTATTCTTCTCTTTTTTCGCTACATTTACATTCTCATCTATTTTTATTTTTTCTGCGAAATCACTAATTTGATCTATACAAGCTTCTAATCTACTATTGCATTCATTTACAATGGTTTCGTAATTTAGTTTCTTTTGAATAGAAGCATTTATTTTATTTGTATAGTAATGTATTTTTTCAGCATCATTTTCTTCTATAGCTTTTTCTAAATTTTGTTTGTTAATGCTAATATTTGTTACAACAATTATCTCTGATTGTACTGCAGCTCCTAATTCTCTTTGAATATTTATATATCTTGTACTACAAACATCAAATAACTTGTCCAATTGTTTTTTATATTGTTTTACTAAATCATCAATTTCTAATTGATACTTTTCTAATGTATTATAATAGTTAGCTTGGACATAAAGTCTGTCTTTAAATTCTGTTAATCTTATTTCTTTACTATTAGCTAATGAATTTTCAAATAATACTGCTAAATTCATTTGCTTTTGGTTTTCTATTTCTACAAGTTCTTGTAAATCTTGTTTGAAGTCCTCTTTTGTAATATTAGGCATTATCTTTCACCACCCTTATCAAAAATCTTATCTCCTGTATTTCTCACTGCATTTCCTAAAGTCTCTAATACAGGCTCTGCAATCGTTTTTTGCATTTTATCTTTAGTCATTTCAATTGATGATTTAACAGAATCCATAACAGATTTGTTTTTATTAAAAATACAATTATCAATAACTAAATCTTTAAACAATTTTGCAGTAATTATAGCTGGTCCAAAAAGATACATTGCCCCAACAGTCATTCCTATACCTGCTACTTGTTTTACAGGTTTACTCTTTATAGCATTTCCTAATAATGCTAAAGAATTTCTTCCTATAAACTTTCCACCTTTTTCGAATCCTTTTAATGAATATTTTCCTACTGTTTTAGCTCCTTTTATTGCAACACTACTAACTCCCATTATATTTTCCTCCTAATACAATCTAAATACTCCTCTATATGCTCGTCTATTCTATTTTGTATTTCGGTTTCTTGTGATGTTAAAGAATTAACTTCTTGTTTTATAAAATTTGTGTCTACCGAAGAAATTTCTTGTAATTTTCCTCCTAAAAATACTCCGTTCATGTTGCAACCCTCCTTTTATCTTTTGTTTATTAATTTTTCTACTTCATTATATATTTTATCTTCTACATCTTTCATAACTATTTTTTTAGCATTATTGCCCATTTCTTTTAACTTTTCTTTATCACTTATAGTTTCTTCTATCATTTTATTAAGTGATTCTCCATTTATTTCATTATCATGGATTATTTTAGCAGCTCCTTCATTTACTAAAACCTTAGCATTATATTCTTGGTGATTTTCCGCTGCAAATGATAATGGTACAAATATGGCTGGTCTCCCTGAAATTGATACTTCTGTTATAGTCATTGCACCACTTCGGCAAACTATTAAGTCTGCGACTGCCATCGCTTTTTGCATATCATATATATATGGTACAACATTTACATTTTCTATTTGTGTTATATCTATATTTTTCTTAGCCAAATTTTCTTTTATTATATCATATTGGCTTTGACCTACTGACCATAAGATTTGATAGTCTTTATTCAAATTTTTTTCTATTATTTCTTCTAATGCATTATTTATAGGTCTTGCTCCTTGGCTTCCACCAAACACTAAAATTAAAGTTTTATCTTTTTGTAAATTGTTTTCTTTCAAGAATTCCTCTTTATCTTTATCGCTATATTGTATTTCCTTAAATTTTGTAGGAGTTCCTGTTAAAACTATATTTTTTGCATCATGAATTTTAGCCCTAGCATCTTCAAATCCAATCAAAATTGTATCAACTTTTTTAGCTAATAATTTTACTGTAACACCTGGAAAAGCATTACTTTCATGTAACATTGTAGGAATCTTTTGTTTTGCTGCTGCCAAAAGTACTGGCCCACAAATAAATCCTCCTGTTCCTATTACAATATCTGGCTTTTCCTCTTTTAATATTTTTTTAGCTTCTCCATAACCTTTTAAAGTTTTTAGCATTTTCTTAAAATTCTCTATAGAAACTTTTCTTACGATTCCATAAGCTTCGATTGTTCTTAATTTATAACCAGCTCTTGGAACTAAGTCATTTTCTAATCCTCTTTTTGTTCCAATAAAAATTATTTCTGCATCTTTATTCTCTTCTTTTATTTTATTTGCTATTGCAATACCTGGATTTATATGTCCACCTGTTTGTGATGCTGCTATTATTACTTTCATATTATTACCCTTTCTATTATCTCATATTAAATTTTTGAGCCTGCTCGTGATATATTAAGCAATATACCTACTGAACACAATAATATTAATAATGAAGTTACACCATAGCTAAAGAATGGTAATGGCATACCAGTTACCGGCATAGATGATGTTACAACCGCTATATTTATTATTGCTTGTAATCCTATTAAAGATGTAATTCCTACTGCTACTAAGCTACCAAACATATCTGGAGCTTTCATTGCTGCAAGAACACCTCTCCATATAAATATTCCAAATAAAGCAATAACTATTGCACAACCAACAAAACCTAACTCTTCTGCCAAAACTGCAAATATAAAATCTGTATGTGGTTCTGATATATATAAATATTTTTGTTTACTTTGGCCTAATCCAACTCCAAATAAGCCACCTGAACCTATAGCGTATAAACTTTGTATTACTTGCCATCCATCACCTTGTTTATCTGCCCAAGGATTTAAAAATGATGTTATTCTCGCAATTCTGAATGCTCCTTTACTAGTAAACTTTGCCATAGCATATAACCCTGCAGCTCCTGCTACTGCTGCAGCACTACCTACAGTTGCAAAATACATTGGTCTTACACCTGCCATAAGCATCATTATTCCAACTACTAATACTATTATAATTGTAGCACTTAAGTGATCTTGTATAAGAATTAATATTAATACTACCGGTATTAAATACAACAGTGGCTTTATAAAACCTTTTTTAAAATCCTTTAATTCATCTTTATGATCTGTCAAATAGCTTGCATAAAATATAATCAATCCTATCTTTGCAAGTTCTGATGGTTGGAATTGAACTCCTAAATTTATCCATCTTCTTGCACCACCTGCTGATACACCTATTCCAGGTATTAATACCATTAATAGTAATATTATTGAACCTATATATGCAATCTTATAAAATTTTTTCCAAAACCTATAATCAATTTTAGAAATAAACAACATTGCAATAACACCAACTATGGCAAAACCTGCTTGTTTTCTAAAGTATGAATAACTATCATCTCCTGTTTCTGCAAGAGATGTAGGTGAACTTGCTGAAAGTACCATTATTAAACCTAGAGATAACAATAATATAACAGTTATTAATAAGATAAAATCCAGTTGATTATTTGCAAATTTTGAAAATTTTCTTACTTTTTTATTTTTAGCCATCCTTATCTCCTTTATTAGATAATATTCAATCCAACTACACAAAGGATTAATGTAATTAAACTAAATACTGTTACAATTTTATTCTCACTCCATCCAGATAATTCAAAATGATGATGAATTGGTGTCATCTTGAAAATTCTTTTTCCTGTTTTTTTATAATATGTAACTTGAATCATTACAGAAAGTGTCTCTAATACTGGAATTAATGCAATAACAATTAATAATAATGGCATTTTAAGAACAAGTGCCATAGCAGCAATTACACCACCTAGCATTAAAGAACCTGTATCCCCCATAAATATTTTTGCAGGATGTAAATTAAATATTAAAAATGCTAAATTACATCCACAAACTATAGTTCCAAATATAATAATTTCTTTTACATCGAAAATAACTCCTATTACTGTTAAACATGCAACTATAATTGTTGTTACACTTGTAGCTAGCCCATCTATACCATCTGTTAAGTTAACAGCATTTGTAGTAGCAAGCATTACTATAATCGCAAAAGGTATATAAATCCAAACTGGAATATTTACAAAAGTTTTTATTATTGGAATATAAATATCAGTTCCAATATTTAAAACATTTAACAAATATAATACAAAACATACAGAAATTACTAACAATCCTAACATTTTATATGTTGGTTTTAATCCATCTGTATTTTTTAATACCATTTTTTTAAAATCATCTATAAATCCAACTATTCCAAAGCCCAATGTTGCAAACAATAATGGAATTATCCTCTTTACAATATCTGCTTGATCATCCATATAATAAATTAGCATAACACCTATACTTAATAATGTAATTGCTATTATAGATATAATTCCTCCCATTGTTGGAGTTCCTTTTTTTGATAAATGTGACTTTGGACCTTCTGCTCTTTCTTGTTGGCTAACTTTTAATCTTCTTAATATTGGTAAAATAATTATTCCTAGTATTAGGGCTACGCCAAAGGCTACCAATAATATTTTTATCTGTAAATTCATTTAATCTCTCACCCTTACTTTTTCTTTTTTGTGCTTTTTTCTTCTTGTTTTTTCTTTAGCTCATCTGTAATTTCTATTACTAATTTTTTCTCGTTAAATTCGTTTTTCCTTCCTTTTATTTCTTGGTACATTTCATGACCTTTTCCTGCTATAACTACAATATCTAATTTATTTGCCATTTCTATTGCAGCTTTTATAGCTTCTTTTCTATCTTCTATAATTTTGTAATTTGCTTTAGTTTTTTTAATACCTTCTTCTATTTCTTTTATAATTTCTGAAGGTTCTTCATCTCTTGGGTTATCTGATGTAATAATAGTATAATCACTTATTCTGCCTGCAATCTCTCCCATTAGAGGTCTCTTATTTTTATCGCGATTACCACCACAACCAAATACACAAATTACTCTTCCTCTTGTATAAGATTTTACAGCATTTAAAATGCTTTCTAAACTTTCTGGAGAATGAGCATAATCTATCATTATAGGAATTTCTAATTTGTTGTCTATCATTTCTGATCTTCCTGGTACTCTAACTTCTACCAAACCTTCTTTTATCATATCTGCATCACATCCAAATTGTAATGCAACAGCAATAGCTGCCAAAGAGTTATACACACTAAATCTTCCTGGAATGCATGCTTTTACTCTTTCATTTCTTTCTCCAATTTTTACTCTAAAGTCTACATATGAGTTTGTTATTGTGATATCTTTAGCTAATATTTTAGAATAATTATCTATACCATAAGTAATATATTCTGGTCCTGGTACTAATTTAGGAAGCTTTATAGCATATAAATCATCTGCATTTATATATGCTCTTTTACACATAGTAAATAATCTGCATTTTGTCTCGAAATATTCTTTCATATCTGCATGTTCTTTTTCGCTTATATGTTCTTCTGATAAATTTGTAAAGATTCCTATATTAAAATCTGAACCATATACTCTATTTAATTTTAAACTTTGTGAAGATACTTCCATAACAACAACATCACATTTTGCAGCTGCCATTTTTGCAAATAATTCTTGTAATTCTAAGCTTTCTGGTGTTGTTCTCTCACTATCTCCTAAATCTTCTGCTCCAATATAGTTGTGGATTGTTCCTATTAATCCAACTTTTAATCCCTTTTTTTCTAACATAGATTTTATCATGTATGTAGTTGTTGTTTTACCTTTTGTTCCTGTTACACCTATTAATTGAAATTTTCTAGATGGATTATCATAATAATTACAAGCAATTTGAGCCATTGCAATTCTTGCATCTGGAACAACTAATAAAGTTGTATTATCTTTTATTTTTAATCCTTTTAAATCAGTTCCTTCTTCTACTAATACTGCTTTTGCCCCTTTATCTACAGCCTCACCTACATAATCTGCTCCGTCTGCTTCATAACCTTTGATAGAAATAAATAGATCTCCATTTTCTACTTTTCTAGAATCATTTTTTACAGAATTTATTTCTATATCAATATCTCCTTTAGCTTTTATACCTTCAATACCTACTAATATATTTTTAAGGTTCATAAAATATACCTCCATTTTATACAATTTTACGAATACATTATATAGCAACTAGTTTTATATATCAATATAAACTTTTGTTTCTTTTGTTATTTTTATTCCAGGTTTTGGAATTTGTTCTTTTACATAAGTTTCATTTTCATTGATTTCTTCGGTCAAATTATTTATCTCCAACTCTAAACCTAATTCTTTTAAAATTTCTCTTGCTTCTTTTACAGTTTTATTTCTTATTTCTGGCATTTCTACTTCTTCTTTTTCTCCCTCTTCTGTTTCTTTATCTTGCTTAAGTTCTAGATATGGCAATACTTCTCCTAATATTTGACCTCCTACAGGTGCTGCGACACCTCCTCCTTGGTGTCCCCCTTCTCCTGTTGGGTTATACAAAGTAACTAAAATTACAACTTGTGGGTCAGAAATTGGTGCTACTCCCATAAATGAAGTTACATATTTATTTGTATTAACCCCATCTTCTGATGTTCCTGTTTTACCACCCACTAAATATCCTTGTACCTGTGCATTTCTTCCTGTTCCATCTTCGACTACAGATTGCATCATACTAAGCACACTATTTGCTGTTTCTTCTGATATTACTCTAGCTCCTTTTTTTACTTCTACTTCTTGTTTTTCTCCCGTTTCAGAATCAATTATTTCTTTAACTACCCTAGGTTCTATATATTCTCCACCATTAGCTATACTAGAAACTGCTGTTACCATCTGCAATGGTGTTACCTCAAATCTTTGCCCAAAACTTATTGTTGCTAATTCTACTGGTCCAACTTTATCTTTATCTAAAAATATTCCTTTAGCTTCTCCTGGCAAGTCAATTCCTGTTTTCTTAAAAAATCCAAATTTTTCTAAGTAATCATAATATTTATCTTTACCTATCTTTTGGCCTAATGCAATAAATACAGGGTTGCATGAATTCATAAGAGCTTGCCTTAAACTCTGTGTTCCATGTGGTCTATAATATCTCCAACATTTTATTCTAACTCCTGCAATCTCTATTCCACCACCACAATTAAATTCTCCTTCTTTATCTGTGGTTGTTATTCCCTCTTCTAATGCTGCAGAAGACGTTATTAATTTAAAAGTAGAACCTGGTTCATATGTATCTGCAATCGCTTTATTTCTCCATTTAGCTTGTAGCTGTTTATTCTTTTCACTACTATCCATATTTTCGCTATTTTCTAGTTCATATGGATTATTCAAATCATAGTTTGGATATGTAGCCATTGCTAAAATATCCCCATTGTTTGGATTCATGATAATTACATTTCCACCATCTGTGCATTCATTATCTATACATGCATTTTCAAGATACTTCTCTGCAATTGATTGAATAGTTAAGTCTATCGTTAGCACCAAATCTTTTCCCTTCTCTGCTGCTACATATGTTTCTTCTAATTGCTGCATATCTCCACCTTTTGCATCTGTTAGTTTTTCTATCTTTCCACTTTTTCCTTTTAAAATATCATCATATTTAGCTTCTATTCCATCTAACCCTTGATTATCACTTCCACAAAATCCTATTACTTGTGATGCCAATGTACTATATGGATAATACCTTTTTGTATCTTCATCTATATTTATTCCAGATTCTATATTATTATCTTTCATCCATTGTCTTAGTTCATTGGTTTTTTCTTTTTCTACTTTTTTAGCAATAGTTTCGATAGAGCTTCTTTTTTGGACTTTTTTTAATGTTTCTTCATAATCTAAATCTAATATTTCAGCCAGTGCTTTACTTACAAGTTCTTTTTTATCTTCTGGAATATTTGTAGAATTGACAGTAACAGTTTCTACAGTACTACTTTGTGCAAGTATATTTTCTCCTGTAGCATCATATATAGTCCCTCTTTTGGAGGTTATCTTTCTATTTAATGTTTGTTGTTCATAGGCCATCTGTTTTAATTTATTTCCATCAACAAATTGAATAACAGCCAGTCTTACTATTAATAATATAAGTAATATTGCGGAAAAAATTATAATCCATAACATCATTTTTTTGTTTTTTATGCTAGATACGGTTTGCATTTTACACCTCTTATTAGTAAATTTCTTTTTACTATTCTATGTGCCAACAGCTTGTTTAAATAACAAAAATCCCCGAAAGAAAATTTTCACTTCTTTCGAGGACTATATTTTTATAATTTTTCTAATACTTTTGCTACTCCATCTTCATCATTTGATGAAGTTATATATTTTGCTTGTTTTTTTATATATTCTAAGGCATTTCCCATTGCAACTGAATTTGGAGTTATATTAAACATAGAAATATCATTTTCTCCATCTCCAATTGTTATAATTTCTTTTTCATCTAAATTTAAATATTTGCATATCATATGTACCGCCTTGCCTTTTGAGATAGTAGCAGAAGCTATATCACAATAATAATTTTTACTTGGTTTTAATTCTGGATTTTTTAATTTTTTAGATTCATTTACTATCTTTACATCATGGAAATTCTTTGCTAAATAACTCTTTATTTCCATCATTTTCTCAATATCAGAACTAGATACTACACATTGCACAATATTTTCGGTTTCTATAATATTTTTTAGTTCATCTACTGTTTTCTCTTTATCTTTTTCATCCCCAAAAATGGCTTTGTTTAAAACAATTTTATCTTTATAATTAAATTTTATTGTATACCCATTTTCTTGTGCATATTCTAATAATTGTTTTACTACTTCTTTTTTAATAGGCTCACTAAAGATCTCTTTTCCATTTAATTCGTCATAACAATAAGCTCCATTTGATGAAATAATATATGGACTTGCTCCTATTTGTTTTTGATAATTTGTAGCATCTTTTCTAGCTCTACCAGAAGTTAATATTATTAGAATTCCTTTTTCTATACATCTTTTTATTTGATAGCAAGCTTTTTCGGTCACTTCTCTATTTGAATTTGTTAATGTTTCATCAATATCTGTAAATACTGCTTTTATCAATTTATGTTTTCCTCCTCTAAATTAGTCAATTATTATTTTAAGTACAATTTAACAAACTCTAAATTTAAATTTTCTTCATCTTTTTTGGCTGTATTTATAAACTCTTCTACCATCTCTTTAGTATATTTACTACTTTTCTTTTCATAGAATTTCTTTAGAGGTTTTTGTAAGTCCATCATTACCTTTGTTGCTTTATTTACATTTTGTTCTTTCATTAATTTATCCATTTTTTCCATTTCGTGTTCAAATATTTTTTTACCTATTTTGGTATTTTTAAATTGTTCTAATGTGTTCTCAACCGTTAAATCTTTTAGCTCAATATATCTTGTAGGTATTTTATATCCTAATATTTCTTCAAAATCAGTATCACTAACATCTTCAATATTTCCAGTCATATATACACTTGGAAATTCTTTATTTATAGTAGCTCCAGCTAGTTCTATACTAGCATTTAAAACAATATCTTCAAGGTTTTTTCCTACATAGATATTATATGTTCCTTTTTCTATATCCCATTTATTTTGATCTACATCATAATATGCTAATTCATCTTTACTTATTTTTACCATTACTTCTTTTTCTTCTTCTGGCTCTAATTCAACTTTCTCAAATCCTCTTAATTCTTTCTTTGCTTTAAATATTTTTGGATTTTCTTGTCCAATATATACTTGTGCAATTTCTTTTCCTGCTACTTTTCCTGTATTTTTTATTTTGAACCTTACAATGATATTTTCTTCATCTTCATCTACATTTAAATTAGAATATTCAAAAGTTGTATAACTTAATCCATATCCAAATGGGAATAAAACCTTCTTATTTATTTTGTCATAATATCTATATCCCACATAAATACTTTCCTTATATTCTACACTTACTTCTGTTCCTGGATAATAATTGTAGCAAGGTGTATCCTCTAAACTTAATGGATATGTTTCTGCAAGTTTTCCACTAGGATTTACTTTTCCAATTAAACAATTTACCATTGCTTCTGCTCCAGCTTCTCCTCCTAGGTAACTTGTAATTATTGCTTGTACATCATCTTTCCATGGCATTAAAATTGGTGAACCATTTGAAAGTACAATTACAACTTTTTTATTTACTTTGCAGATTTCTTCTATTAATTTATTTTGATTAGATGGAATATCTAATGTAAATCTATCCATTCCTTCTGATTCAAAATTTTCTGTAAGTCCAACACATAATATCACTAATTCACTATTCTTAGCCATTTCTATAGCTTCTTCTCTTAAAGTTATATCATTTTCGCTTTCTATTCTTTCATATCCTTGTGCATAACTACATTCTATACCTTGCTCTTTTAAACAATCTAATAAATTAGTCAATTTATATGGATTTATTGTAGAACTACCTGCACCTTGATATCTTGGTCTTTTAGCCATATCTCCTATAACTGCAACTTTCTTATTTTTTATTGGTAAAATATCTTCATCATTTTTTAATAAAACAATGGAATCTTCTGCTAATTTTCTTGCTATATTATGGTGTTCTTGTCTATTATATTCTTTTAAAGTTTCTCTTTCTGCACCTTTAAATGCATATTCTAAAATTCTACTAACTACTTCATTTAGATATTCTTCTGATACTTTTTTATTTTTAACTGCCTCTATTATTTCTTCTACACCATTTCCTCTGCCACCAGGCATTTCTATTTCATTACCTGCAATTAAACCAGAAACTCTATCATTTTCTGCTCCCCAATCTGTTATAACTAGTCCATTAAACTCCCATTCTTTTCTTAAGATATTCATTAGCTCTTTGTTTTCGTTACAATATGTTCCATTAAGTTTATTGTATGCGCTCATAATAGACCATGGCTTTGCTTCTTTTACAATCTTTTCAAAAGCTTTTAAATAAATCTCTCTTAAAGTTCTTTCATCTACAACTGCATTTATTGTTCTTCTTCTATTTTCTTGGTTATTGGCCGCAAAGTGCTTTACACAAGCTCCTACCCCATTTGTTTGCAATCCTTTTACATATTCACTTGCTAATACTCCTGTTAAATATGGATCTTCTGAGAAATACTCAAAGTTTCTTCCGCATAAGGGTGTCCTTTTTATATTTATTGCAGGCCCTAAAACAATGTCTACATCCTCATAAGCAGCTTCTTCTCCTAAAGCACTTCCTAACATGTATGCAGTTTCTTTATTCCAACTGTTTCCTATTGTTGATGAAGCAGGAAAACAAGTTGATATTTCACTTTCATTAATTCCTAAATTATCTGCTTTAGTTTTTTGTACTCTTAGTCCATGTGGTCCATCTGACATTGTAATACTTGGAATATCAAGTCTTTCTATATCTTTACTATGCCAATAATCTCCTCCTACACATAAACTTGCTTTTTCTTCTAAAGTCATTTTATCTATTAATTCTTTATATTTCATAGCATACCTCCGTATTTTAGTTATACTAATATATCACAATTTATTACATAATACAATTGACTAAATTGATTTTACATAATATAATGTATATATTAACCCTGTTGGCAAAGAAAGGATGATGTTTATGCCAATGTTCTCTATTATAATTCCCGTGTATAACTCTGCAAAGAGTATACGGGAATGTCTGGAAAGTATTGTAACACAATCCTTCCCTGATTTTGAGGTAATCATCGTGAACGATGGTTCTACCGATGAAACCGCGGAAATTGTGAAAAGCTTTTCAGAAAATGACACCAGAATTAAGCTGTATAGTTTCCCAAACTCTGGTGTCTCAGAGACTCGTAGACGTGGTATCAGTTTTTCTACTGGAGAATACATTCTTCAAGTTGATTCAGATGATACCATCAATTCGGAGTTGCTCGATCGGCTCGCACAGGTAATCTGTAAATTCGAATTTCCCGAAGTTATCAGATTCCAGTGTGAACTCGTTGGCGACAACCCCGGCAAAGATCACCAGCGATACAACTGTTCAGACAAATTGTATCGCATCATGTCGGGTATGGAGGCCTTAAAGTTATGGTCCAAACCTGACAAAAAGTATGCACTTTACTGGCTCTTCTGCATTAAGAAATCAGTTTTTGCCGAACTGCTCTTTCTTCCACAGTTAAGATGCCACGAAGACCTTGCACTTATACCTTTGTTGATTGCAAAAGCTGCTACAGTTGTTGGTATTGACTATGTTGGTTACAATTACACCTATGTAAGTGAATCTAGCATTACCAACAAGACAGATATTGCATCAGAAAGATTGCGTGCTATGGACTTCCTTGCTGCATACAACTATGCAATCGAAAACTTTCTGAAGATTGATAACATCGGTCCGAGTGATATATCATTTTTCTTAAGAGATTTCGATGCAAGAAAGGAAGATAAGTTTAATTCGCTTTCAGCACAGCTGAAAGAAGAGTTATACGATCTCTTCCACTAAGAACCCCCCTGCTATGCAACGCACAGCAGGGGGTTTTTGTTAATATTTTATACCATAACCTCCAATCGGTTTCTTTTTAGGACCACAAGGTATACAAGTTTCTTTTAAAAACTCATACAACCTTACATAGAGCTTATCACTTTTAAGTGACTGCTCAAGACCAAACATTTTTACCCTTTTTAATGCTTGGTTCAAAGCATTCTTGTCTAAAAGAACAAGTCCTTTCAAGCTTAAACACATTTTTGCAAGTTTTTCGGAATTAAATCCAATTCTTTCATAAATTGTGTCGCCACTTATCTTTCCATCATACCAATCCTTAAAAAAGGAAAGGTTCTCTTTTGGTTTCAAAATTTTCTCGGCCAACCTCCAGTTAATGTCTTTTTCAGAACTTGCAAACCCCTGCTCTAAAATCCAAGCACTTACAAGCTCTTTCTCGTTAAGTAATAAATCTGCTAGACCGTATTCTTCCAGAGTCTTTTCTTCCTTACCGAACTTAAAATCTGGATGGTCCATAAGCCACTTGTAGAGGTTAACATAGAGCATTAGCTCTTGCTTACAAGTTACTCCAAGTTCGATATTATTACCGTTTACCTGAGTTTCCCCATACTTATATACAGTAACTTTTCTCTTTTTGTAACCGTTAAAGACATCAAGAATTTCAAATTTACCTACGGGCATATTAGAGATACCTCCATTTTTATATGCAAGTACAGCCATTTCTAAATGTTTTGGGATCATATATTTTATCCCTGTCTTGCACATAAAGAACGTCGTGGACGATCTCCACGAATTAGGGAATAACTTTTTCTTTACGTCTTCTCTAATTCTTCCCAGTCTGCAGGAATCTGGGCGGTTAACTCCATCCAGTTCCGCAAACCTGTATACAATCCGCTGAACATCTGTCGGATATGAATTGATAAATGATTTAATCATATCATACACGATTTCTCCGTCATCTAATTTCGACAGAAATGATTCATTCAGCAAAATCATTGATTCAGGGAAAATATACATATTATTTACCTCCCGAGTAACATCAATTCCTCTTATTTTACCATTTCCGTCTATCTCGTTATAGAATAATTCTTGGTTTCTAATTACAATAAACCAAAGCCTTATCCATTTTACCTTTTCTTCGACGGACATCTCTTCCGGAGCATCAAGCTTTGGAGCCATCTCGTTTGCAGCCTCTTCGAATGATGCAGAATAACTCATTGCGTTCTCAACCGAACGTATACCGTCCATATAATTCTGTATCAAATTATTTATCTTTGAACACTTTTTTTTATCATACTCTTCTTCAGACAATCCATAAAATATGCACATCTTTTTATAGATACTAGGATTGTCTTTTTGAATGAAGTGTTCCATAAAGTTTTTAACTCTCATTGCAGAAATTTTACCTGCAACATCACCTGGCGCTAAATTTTGATAAATAGTTGCATATGCCCTAGCTTCGTTGTATGAGAATTTGTCACGGTCTACAACTCTTTCAAGCAACCGCTCTACTTCGTTTTCTCTTTCTTTTGCTAATGGAAATAACTTTTCTTTTGCCATTTATTTGTCCTCCTAAATTTTTTTCGTTATGGCATAAAAATTTTCGGCTAATAAATTTGCCATACTTTTTTATTTTACCACATTATGTTAATTTTTTCAATATATCAAATATTTACTCTCTAAAAAGTAAAAAAATTAATCTGTATTTAAATTATAGCTTTAATATACAGATTAATTTCCTTTTATTTTTTCTATAATCTTTTCTAACCAACTTTTTTCTGTATTTGATTTTGTACTATCAGTTGAAGATTGTATATAATCTTTCTTTGGTAGATTTATATATATTTTTTGATCATTTGTTAGTTTTTGCATTCCTAATCTACTTTTGGCTTCTTCTTCTATTTTATTTAAATTCAAATTGCTTTCTAAAGATACTTGAGTTTGTTGGTTTTCTTTTTGTAATGTTGCAAGTTCTGCCTTTAATGATTTTACCTTATTAAAATCTTCTGTTATTAAGGAGTTTCTATAGCTAACGACTAATAGCATAGCAAAAATCAAAGCAATATATACAACAACTTTTTTCTTTAATACAACTGTAGCTCTTTTTTGTTTTGCTCTTTCTTTTGCTTCTTGCTTTATTTTCTCTTTTAATTCTCTTTCTCTTTGCAAGTCCTGACTTTTTTTAGATATTCTGTTTGGTATAAAATCTGGTTCTAATTTTCTTGGACTTGTTTCATATTGGTATCTAGCCATTAGCCTTCACCTCCTCTTTCGTTATTTTCTTTCGAAAATTCTTAATTTAGCACTCTTGCTTCTTGAATTTTCCTCTTGTTCCTCCTTAGTAGCAATTATTGGTTTTTTATTTATAATTTTCCCATAAGATACTGCTCCACATACACAATATGGCAAATCTTTTGGACATGTACATCTTCCTTCTGCCTCTATAAATGCTTTTTTAACCGCTCTATCTTCTAAAGAGTGGAATGTTATAATACATAATCTTCCACCTTTGTTTAAACATTTTATACTCTTTAAAACAGTATCGTATAAAGGTTCTATCTCATTATTTACCTCTATTCTGATTGCTTGAAATGTTCTTTTGGCAGGATGACCGTTATTTTGCTTTGATTTAGGAATAGAATTCTCTATTATTTTTACTAATTCTGCGGTCGTTTCTATTGGTGCCTTTTTTCGTTCTATACAAATATTTTTAGCTATATTTCTAGAGAATCTCTCTTCTCCATATTCATATATAATATTTGCTAATTTTTCTTCCGGATAATTATTAACCACATCTCTTGCAGTTAGCTCTTGTGTTTTATCCATTCTCATATCTAATGTATTATCTCCTAAATAGCTAAATCCTCTATTTCGTTCATCTAATTGATATGAGGAAACACCTAAATCCAGTAATATTCCATCTACAGCTTCTATTCCGCAAATCTTGCAATATTATATCTATATCATCATGATTCCCATGTATATATTTAACATTTTTAAATTCTTTTAAATTTTCCTTTGCTGCTGATAAAGCTTCTAAATCTCTATCTATTCCGATTAATAGCCCTTTACTTGATAATCTTTTAGCAATCTCTTTGCTGTGTCCAGCACCTCCTAAAGTGCCATCTATATAAATTCCATCTTGTTTTATATTTAATCCATTTATACATTCATCAAGTAAAACAGGTTTATGCTTAAATTCCAATACATACCCTCCATTTATCATTTTTTTGAATAGCACAAACAGTTGGAAGTTTTTGATTTCCAACTGTTTAGTAGCTATTCTTCTTTTGTTTCTAGCGGTTTCGTCATTTGTATTTCATTCCCTTTTTCGTGGTATATATTAGCTATTTACATTTGTAATTTAAATATTTTTTCTTAAGTACATAGATAAATATAATTAGTTTTCTTAAGATTTTATCTTTTGTATATTAAAATTCCTCTTTAGTATAGCCCTCTTCTTATCAAGTTTTTTCTTGATTCTTCTTTAGTAAATGTTTACAAAACTTCTTTTGTAACTTTTTCTTCATTAGTAAATTTTAAATTTTTCTTTTGTATAAAATTTATATAAACTTTTTCAAGTTATATACCTAACATTGTCATATTTTCTGCAATATCATCTGCTGATATATTTTCTTCACTGTTGTATTCTTCCCATTTGTCTTTATTCCATATTTCTATTCTTGTCCCAACACCAATTATAACTACTTCTTTTTCTAGTGTTGCAACATTTCTTAAATTGCTAGATATTAAAAATCTTCCTTGTTTATCTATTTCGCATTCCATTGCTCCAGATAAGAAAAATCTTACGAAGTCTCTAGCATTTTTATTGGTAAGTGGAAGTGTTTTTAATTTGGTTTCGAAGTTTTCCCATTCGTTTTGTGAAAATCCAAATAGACACCCGTCTAAACCTTTAGTGATTATGAACTTTTCGCCCATATCTTCTCTTAGCTTTGCTGGCATTATTAATCTGCCTTTGGCATCTAAAGAATGTTCATATTGGCCGAATTAGCACTTCGTTTCACCTCAATTCATTTTTTACCACTTTGTACCACTTCTCTCCACCTGGATAAATTTTAATACAACATTTATTAAATTGCAAGTACTTTTTAGACTTTTTTTAATTTTTTTTATTTCTTAATATTATATTAATTTTTTAGATTATTGTTTTACAATAATTATTTTTTACTGTATAATATATTTGGTGATACGTATGAAAAAGTTTTTATTAATTTTGCTTTTTATTATATTACTAATTGCCACTTCGCTTGGAATATATGGGTATTCTATATATAGCCAAGCAATAAAAAAAGAGCCTTTAATTAGTAAAATAGAGCAAATTCAAAGTGATGAAAATTATATAAAATATGAAGACTTACCACAGGATTATTTAGATGCTGTAGTCTCTGTAGAAGATAGGCGTTTTTATGACCATGGAGCAATAGATTTACGCTCAATAGGTAGAGCTATATATGTTAATGTTACAAATTTTGATTTACGTGAAGGTGGTAGTACTATTACACAACAACTTGCTAAAAACATTTATTTTATAGATATGAACCCATTTTCTAGAAAACTTGCAGAAATATTTATGGCTTTTGCTATTGAAGATAATTATTCTAAAGAAGAAATTTTAGAATTATATGTAAATACATCTTATTTTGGAGATGGATATTATGGAATTAAAGAAGCTTGTAATGGTTATTTAGATAAAGAACCTAGTGAAATGGACTTAGATGAATGTACCATGATGGCTGGAATTCCTAATGCTCCTTCAGTATATGCTCCAACCAAAAATCCAGATTTAACTAAAAGTAGACAAGAGCATGTATTAGAAACAATGGTTGGAAATGGATATATATCACAAGAAGAAGCAAATGAAATTATTAATGCTAATACATAAAACAAAACGCATCATAAGCTAACTAAAAGCTTTTATGATGCGTTATTTTATTTCTATTTAAATTCTATAAATTTATATACTGCTTCTGCAAAACCACCATTTTGTGCAGTAGTGGTTGTTGTATAATTAGCAACTTCTTTTACTTCATCATATGCATTTGCAACAGCAATACCAACTCCAGAATCTTTTATCATTTCTAAATCATTTAAATTATCTCCTATTGCCAGAACTTCACTTTTATCTATTTTTAAATAATTCTCTAGTACTTCAAGTGCTTGTTCCTTATTAATTCCTGCTGGCATAATATCTAAGTATTCATATTCTTTTCCTATAATTTCATCTCTATATTTATCAACTTTTCTAATTAAATTTACTTGTAAATTTTTATTTTTAGCAAACTCTTCTTTTAGACTTGCTAAATCTTTTTCTGCAGAAATTACTAGTTTTAATATTTCTGGATTTTCTCTTTCTACATATTCTTGAATATCTGTTACAATTTTAAATTCTAAATCTATATTTTTATCATTTTTAGTTAATTCAAAATTTCTTAAATCCATATATAATAGTTTTTCGGTTATTACTTCTTTATTAGTATATAAGTGTACATGTAACTTCAACTTTTTTGCTGTATTTATGCAAAAAAGTACATCTTCGTTTCTTAATAATTTTCTATATATTTCTTCACCAGTTTTTAAGTTAATTATCTGATTTCCATTTCCAAATATTCCATATCCAGTGCCTAAATCTTCACATATATTTTTAAATAAGGAATATGTTTTTCCTGTGCATATTGTAAAATTTATATTTGAATTATTAATATCATTTATTGCTTTTAAGTTAGTTTCTGGTATTACATTTCCTTTTTCGAACATTGTTCCATCTAAATCACTTGCTATAAGTTTAATCATTGCTACATCATCCCCATGTACTAAACTTTTTACATTATATCTAAAGACAAAAGTTTAGTAAAGCATATTCTTATTTTAAAAATATATATTATTTAACATATTATTTTTTAATATCCATAATTTTTTAGATAAATCCACGTAATATTTATGTGGATTTTCTATACGTTTAACTTCCTCCCACATACTATCTAATTCTTTTTTAGAATATTTAGCAATTTCTTTTAGTTCTGGATTTTTATATATTAATTTTCCGTTCTTCAAATATTTTTTCTTGAAGTAGTCTTATAGAGTAATCTTTTAAAACTTTCTTTTTCCATGGATTTTGAGGATCAAAAATCATATATTCTCTTTCGTCTATAATTTCATCTGCTAATGTAATTACATCTGCTATTGCTTTTTTAGTTTCATTATCATAAAAACGATATACTTTTTTAAAGCTTGGATTTGTAACTTTTGCTGTATTTTCACTTACTTTAATTTTTGGTACTATTTTTTTGTCTTTTTCTAATGCAACTAGTTTATATACTCCTCCAAAGACTGGTTCACTTTTTGCAGTAATTAAATTTTCCCCTACTCCAAATAAATCAATTTTAGCATCTTGTTCTATTAATGATTTTATTAAATATTCATCAAGTGAATTTGTAGCACATATTTTGCAATCTTCATATCCTGCTTCATCTAATATTTTTCTGACCTTTTTAGACAAATATGCTAAATCGCCACTATCTAGTCTAACTGCTTTTGGTCTATATCCTTTAGGTTTTAGAACTTCATTAAATACTTTAATTGCATTTGGAAGACCAGATTCGATTGTATTGTATGTGTCTATTAAAAATGTACAATCATCTGGATATAGCTCTGCATATGCTTTAAAAGCTTCGTATTCTGAATCAAAACTTTGAATCCAACTATGCGCCATTGTTCCACTTGCTGGTACATTAAATTCCTTTGCAGATAATGTACATGATGTTCCTACTGCACCACCTATAATTGCTGCTCTTGCACCTTCTACTGCTGCATTAATACCATGTGCTCTTCTTGCACCAAATTCCATAACAGGTCTTCCCTGTGCTTCTCTTACAATTCTACTTGTTTTTGTTGCAATCAAAGATTGATGATTAGTTGTAAGTAATAGCATTGTTTCTAATAATTGTGCTTGTATTATTGGTGCTTTTACTGTTATTAGTGGTTCATTTGGAAATACTACTGTTCCCTCTGGTATTGCCCATATATCTCCTGTAAATCTAAAATTTTCTAGGTAATTTAAGAATTCTTCTGAAAATTTATTTTGTTTTCTTAAGTAGCTTATATCTTCTTCATCAAACGATAAATTTCTTATGTAATTAATTATTTGCTCTAGTCCAGCTACTATTGCATATCCACCTTCATCTGGTACTTTCCTAAAAAAGACATCAAAATACGCTATTCTATCTTCCATGTTTTTGTTAAAATATCCATTTGCCATTGTGTACTCATAAAAGTCTGCTACTAATTCTAATCTTTGATTATTCATACCAATTCCTCCTATTTTTGGTACTTATTAACTTTTTGATAATAACATTATATGTATATCATTTCTTTTTGTCAATAGATTTTGCAAATAAATATTATCTTTTTGATAATAAGTAATCTGATTGCTTTCTCCTTCTTTAATTTTTCCCATTTTGTAGCTGATTTAAACTAATACCTTTGTGGGGGCGGTTGCTCCTATGCCTATTTCCATAATTGAATATAAAGTAAAGAGAGAGTCAGCAACGCTAACTCTCTCTTCCCGTCTAAAAACGGATTATGTCAAAAAATCAAGTCCTCTTTCTGCCAACCGTTATACAGTTTGCAATCTGGTCTCAAAACAAAATATTTTGAAACCTGTTTCTGTGTTCTCTCCTCATTCATGCAGTCCTTGTCCACCACAGCGGACATTCCGTCTACACTGTACTGTTCATATCCATATGGAAGGATATCTATAAGATGTCCATTCTCTCTGATATATTCATCGATTTTCCTGAACACTGCCGGTGATACTGCATTCTGTTCTATCCAGTGGCTCTGTTGGTTGTCTCCTTCAACATACAACTTTCGGAATGTAATCTGGTCTGCTCCGAGCTTTTTCGCTTTTTTAAAAAGTCCTTCGACAGTTCCTCCTACGCTCTGAAGCATTGACTTGTTCATATTAAGGCTAAGCCTTAACGTAAAGTCATACTCCTTAGCAATAGAACACACCTCTTCTATGCAGATTTTGTTTTTGGGCGAAATTCCAGAAATCTCGCAATTGTCATCATCATTAAAAGATGACAATGAAAGTGAAAATACACTAACTCCCACTGTATTTCTCAGGAATCTCGCATATGGTCTATCAAACAATACCCCAGATGTCTGCAGTTCAATCCAGTTAAAAGATGTGCATTTGTGGTATGGAAGCACAAACTTGTTTAAAAGTGACAACGTCATCAAGAAATGACGGTTCTGCAAAGGTTCGATGTCGCCGGTAATCATCATTATATTTGCGTCATTCTCCTTTGCATATACCATTCTACGAATATAATCTTCCAGATATAAATCGTAAAACGGCAAGTTCTCGTCCATCTGGTTCTTGTACGTATCTGTGTGCATGCATGCTACGCAATACTTGCACCGATTTATGCATGCAACTCCTGGCACACAAATACTTAAACTCTGCGCGTCTCTCTTTGACATAATAAATTCCTCCTTAAATATTTTTTTGTAAAAAGCTTGTTGTATACCGGAGATTCTGTATTAGTATACATAATTATTATATCGCAAATTTATTAGTTTTTCAACGTTTTTAGCACGTATTCTCCTATATTTAAAATATATGTGGCTGCCAATTTTTATTAAAGCAATATAATTTTGAAGGTCTATGTCCTGCATTTTCTTCATATTCATCTGTTTCTATAACCATATCTGCAATCTTCCTTCTAAAATTAGCTTTTAATAATGGCTTGTCTAATAATATTTCATATACCTGTTGTAACTTAGTTAATGTAAATTTTTCTGGCATTAAGTTAAATGCAATTGTTGTATACTCAACTTTATTCTTTAATCTTTCAATTGCATAAATAAGCATTTTTGCATGGTCAAAAGCAAGTTCAGATTCTAATATTTGTGTATATATAATCTGGTTTCCATCAACTAATTCTTTGACCACTTTTACTTTGTTTCTTACAGTTTCTGTTTTACTTTCTAATAAAATTTCTATCTCTTCTTCTTTTTTATATCCATGTTTATTTTCTGTCATTTTCTCTTTAATAGAATTTAATGTAACAGTAAACCAATTTGCATCTTGTGTACTTCCTCCAGATTTAATGCAAACTTTTTCACTATCTACAAGCCCCATATATGATGTACTAATTATTCTAGTTCTTGGATCACGATTTGGATCTCCCCATGAATATAATTGTTCTAAATATATATCTTGCATATTTGTTTTAGCCTTTAAACTTCTTTGTACAGCTTCCTCAAACCTTTCTTCTTTTCTAACAAATGTTCCAGGTAATGACCATTTACACATATATGGATGTTCTGCCCTTTTAACTAATAAGACTTGTAATTTCTTTTCTGGTAATTTTCTATAATTATCTGTTTCTACATCACGTATTGTAAATATTATAGAATCAACCGTTACAGATGGTTTAAAAAATTGATTTGAATCATAATTTTTTAAAAATTCTTCCTCTGTCATATATATCTCTCCTTATCTCTTAATATCATTATAATACTATGATGGGTTGTTTTTGTCAATCGGGACTTGGGTTTTCTTTCGGAATTTAGGGACGTTCCTTTTTTCCCTTTTAGGGATTTGGGGACGGTCTTTAAATCCCTGCAAAAAGAGAGCGGAGCACGCTTTACTTAGCATGCTCCTTAAAAAATAACGGACCTATAATGATTATCATTAGTTCCATCGTAATTACTGACCATTTATCGACATTCTCTGTCAGAATATCCAGTATAAAAAAGCCTGTATTCAGTATCAGTAATATACTCAAAATCCGATCGATTTTATCCTTCAGTATAAATATGCCGAGGATTATCGAACCTGGAACTATCCAAAAGTAAGTGTTATCAACTTCAAAGCCACAAGCAATTCCTATGACCACAATCGCGGTCCAGATATATGCCAAGGCATACCTAACACCAAAATCTAATTTTGAATACCACATCCGTATTTTTTTCATAATTCTCTACCTCTCTTCTTTCATTTTGTCTAAATTATATTATACAGCATTTTACGCTTTAAGTCAATCTAGGTGCTACTTTCAAGCTTCATATCTCCGTCTTTTATCAAACCCTTTTTTCTCATAACATAACTTGTAACCCAAGCTATAAGACCAGGTAATATAAAATGTAGTAATATAATTTTTTATTATTAATACCACTCCATTTTCACTTCCACTCATATCTTGCCAAGTCATTAGTTGACCAACCAAACCTGCGGTTCCCATTCCTGCTCCAGAAGCATTATTTGTCATATGTAATACCACAGTCGAAATTGGTCCTAAAATTGCACTAGCAATAATTGCAGGAAGCCAGATAATTGGCTTTTTCATAATATTTGGAACTTGCAACATTGATGTTCCCAATCCTTGCGAAATAAGTCCAGAAATTCCATTTTCTTTAAAGCTTGCAACTGCAAATCCAACCATATTAGCACAGCAACCAACTGTAGCTGCTCCACCTGCTAATCCACTTAAATTTAATATTATAGCCAGTGCTGCAGAACTTATTGGTAGAGTTAATATCATTCCCATCAAAACAGATACTAATATTCCCATTATAACCGGTTGTTTATCCACTGCCCAATTAATAAGTTCTCCTAATGCTAGCATAAAATTTGAAATTGGAGGACCCACTAATAATCCAACAGCTCCACCTATCATTATTGTAAAAATAGGAACTAAAATAATATCCAATTTAGTTTTACCTTGTATCCATCTTCCACAAATAATTCCTATAAAACTTGCTATAAATGCTCCAAGTGGCTCTCCTGGTATATTTAAAATAATAGTTCCATCTACTAAGACAGAACCTTGTAATATCTTACTTGCAAAAGCACCTATTAACCCTGCAATCGCTGCAGAAATTGTAACAAAAGGTGTTTCCTTATATTTTACTGCTACTCCAACTCCAATACCTGCACCAGTTAAGCTTGCAGCTATTTTTCCAATTACTACAATCAAATTTCCTACATTTCCACCAATTAATTTTCCTAGCTGCTCTATTATCAAGCCAATAATTAATGTAGAAAATAAGCCCCAAGCCATTCCTGTTAAACCATCTATAAACACATATGAAAAAACCTTTTTTATTTTGGTTTTAATATCATCCTTCATAAAAATCTCCCCTTATTATTTCAATTCATTTAAATAATTTTTTCTTTCAAAATCATATGTTGGGATTTTTTCTCTTTTATGTTTAGAATTCATATATAGTTTTTCTATTTTTTTCATCTTCTCTTCATTCGTTTTTCCTGTTTCTATATATTCTGCAACTTCCTTATATGTTATTCCCATTTTTTCTTCGTCACTTTTATCACTTAATCCATCACTTGGTGCCTTTTTTATAATTTTCTCAGGTACTCCTAATATTTCTCCTATCTTTAAGACCTCATCAACTGTAAAGTTTGCAATTGGATTAAAATCACTTGCACTGTCTCCCCATTTTGTTGTATATCCAACCATTGCTTCACACAAATTTCCTGTTCCAATAACTAGATAATTATAATTTTGTGCAATCGCATATAATGTAGTCATTCTAAGTCTTGGTTTAATATTTATTTTTGCTTCTTCTGCCAATTCTTCACATATTTTTGTATTAAGCTCTTTTTCTAATTTTTCATATGTATCTGTTAAATTAATTTCTAAAATTTTTACACCAAAAGTTTGTGCAACTAGTTTTGCATCTTCTAAATCCTTTTCTTTTGACTGACACGGCATTCCAACAGTTAAAACTTTTTCTTTTCCTAGTGCAATGCTTGCAAGTGCTATAACTGTAGCACTATCTTTACCTCCACTATTTCCAATTACCACTCCTTTGGCTCCTACTTTATTTACATAGTCCTGTATCCACAAAACTATTTTATCTATGTGTTCCCTTAATTCTATTTCACTTAACATATATCTTCCTCCTTTATTTTGAACTTTTAACACCGTTCCTAAAGTTCATTTAAATAAATTATTTACTTTTATATATGAATATACTTCATCTGGCGTAAAGTAACGTATACTTTTTCCTTCTTTAATCTTTTCTCTTACAAATGATGAACTTAAGCCGCTTCTAACATTATTTTTTACTTTTATAAATGATTTTTCATTTTCTTTTAAAAATCTATCATTATTTATTATATCTTCTAAGCAATCTTCATCTCTTTCTAATACTAGTACTTTAAATTTTTTGACTAATTCGTCCGCTTTTTCCCAAGTATTTAATTCTCTTAAATTGTCACTTCCTGTTGTAAACCATATTGTTTTATTAGGGTACATCTTTTGAATTTCTTCTAAAGTTTCTATAGTGTATAATTGTCTTTCGTTTCTTAATTCTATATCTGATACTTCGAATTTATCGTTTTTATCACAAACGCATTTTAGCATTTCATACCTATATTTATTTTCTAGTAAACCTTTCTTTTGATATTTTTGATTTACTGGTACAAAAATTATCTTTTCTACATTCTCATATTCGGATACAATTTGTTCTGCTAATGAAAAATGTGAATTTAGAGGTGGATTAAAAGATCCTCCAAACACTACTATTATCTTATCATTTTCCATAGGCATCTCTCCTTTATTTGATATTATCAAAAAGTTAATAAGTTGTATTTGTTATTATTATATTGATACTATGTGTTTTTGTCAACTATTCTCTTATATTTTTTCTAAATTTTTTATAATTATTCTATACATTTTTTCACATGGGAAAAAGCACAGGTACACCTGTGCTCTTTCAAATAAAAAAACGGCTAAATTATTCACTAAAATCAACTTCCGGAACTTTTTCCTCTTCTTCGCTGATTTCGATATAATTTTTGGTTTCCATGCCTCTCATGGAAGCAATCCAACTTGATGGTGGATTCGTAACCTTTAAGTTATATTCCATCACCGCATCATTATAATCCTGTCTTGCAACTGAAATTCTGTTTTCACATCCCTCAAGATCATCAATTAAAGCTGTATACTGCTCATCCGCAGTTAAGTCTGGATAATCTTCCTGAATTGCAATCAATCTTCCAAGTGCTGCCTGAAGTTCTGAATCAGCATCGGATATTTCCTGAAGAGAGCCACTATCTATCAGCCCTCCAAGTTTACTCCTTGCTTCTGCAATGTTCGTATACACATCTTTTTCATACTGTGACGAAGCTTTTACAGTGTTTAGTACATTAGGGATCAGGTCATATCTTCTTTTAACCTGAACCTTAATGTTTGATTCATACCGATTGCAGCTTTCACGTGCAGTATTTAATGACGCTATTGTCGAAAACACCCATACCACGATAATGGCTACAACAACTCCTACTCCGATTAAAACTTTGTTACTTTTTTTCATTGTCTATTCCTCCTGTTTTTTTACCTTGATGCTCCTCCTCCGGCACTTCTACCGCCACCTCCAGAGCGACCTCCATTAGATCCACTTGAAGATAGTACATAAAGTACCATAAGAGTAATGTTACCATCATTGAAGATAAAATCTAAAATCACAAGCACAATTATTGCAGCTATAACTGGCCAAGGAATACTAAACTCCTCGTCTTCTTGTAATTCCTCAATCTTTTCATCTTCAATTGTTACTCCCGAAATTCCCACATCATATTCCTTAGCAATTAAACCTACTAAGGCTTGCGTAGTATAACTGGTTGCATTGTCATAATCATTCTTTTCCCTATATGGTACAAAATAATCATCCAATACTCTTCCAGAAATACTATCTGTAATGAATCCTTCAAAACCCATTCCGACTTCAATCCGAACTTTTGATTCTTCTGGATCTTTATCTTTATAGATGAGTAAAAGTAATCCATTATCTTCTTCTTCCTTACCTATGCCTATATCATTAAACATATCATTTGCATACGATTCTATTGTTTTACCATTTAAGCTATTAATCGTAACAACAAAAAATTCTGATGTTGTTTTTTCTTCAACTTCTTCTAACATTTTATTGATAGAATTTTCAACATTATCATTAATGATATTTTCTTGGTCATAAACATAGATATGTTTTTTTAAATCGGGAATCTCCAGTTTGCCCTCTGCTTTCACAGAATCCGTTGTTATTAAAACAGTGAATAAAGCAAACAACACAATTAGGATTTTTCCACACCGTTTTTTCATTCTCTCACTCCCTTCTTAAATAGGTATGTACCTAAATTAATAAAAAATTGTGTCTTAATTATTTTAGCATAATTTTACATAATATGCAAATGAATACTATCATATTATTAATAGTTTTAATTGTTCAAAAGCATAGAAAAGGAACCTCGTAAGAGGTTCCTTTTCCAATTGTTCAAATCTTAAAAATCTCTTCCTGCACCACCACCTGATGAAGTTCCATCATATCCGGAATTAAAACTACTTCCACTATCGAAAGAAGAACTAAATGAAGATGACATATACATTGCTTCTTCTTCTCTTCTTCTTTCCTCTTCTTCTCTTCTTTCCTCTTCTTCTTTCCTTCTCTTGTCTTCTTCTGCTTCCTGAATTAAGTGTTTTAATTTTGCTAAAAGATCTGTATCAAAATACTCTTTTGCATTGTTTGACATGCGCCTATATAAACTTCTTAATCTTTCTAAAGATTCCAGATCTCCTCTATCTGCACTTCTCATTCTGGAGATTTTTGAAGAAATCTTTGTTTCAACAGCTTCGGCTTCGGCTCTTGCTCTTTGTTCCTCTAATTTTTTTTCATGATTTACTCTTAAATTTACTGCTGTCTCATATTTTTCATTTACAGCATTAATATTTCCTATAATAAATTCTTTAGCTTTAGGATTAAGAGCATTATATGCATTGCAAACATTCTTAAAGAAGTTCTCATTGTCATATGAAGGCTCTTCATTTAAAGCAGACTGAATTTTAATATCCACCTCTGCTGCTTCACTCTCGCACTGTGCAACAAATTCTTTTTCTATCATATCGCTCACAGCTTCATCCATTCCAGGATATAACTGTTCTGCTCTTTGATATCTGTCTTGCAGTTTTTCAAATTGTTTGTTAATATAATTGCATTCTGTAGATTTCTTTCCAAGTTCAGCTTGTAGCCTAGATATATTTCCATTCAAAGTATTTTTTTGCTGTTCAAAAAGAATTTCAGCATTTTGATTGTTTTTAGTGAGTTCCTCAATTTTTCTTTCCAAAGAAGCTATTTTCGCTTTTCTTTTCTTTATTTTACTAATCACTAGAGATATTATTGCTAATATTACAACAATTCCTCCAATTATTATTAACGCTCCTACAATAGCTTCGGCAGAATAATTGCTTGAATCTTGAGTATTACCACCAACCTCTTCCTCATTAGCAAACTGAACTTTTACTTCTTTTATAAGTTCAGTTTGAAGAGCAATCAATCCATTACTATATTCTCCTTTTTCGAAATATGGCATGGCATATTTATCAATAAATTTACCCGCTCTTGAATCAGTTATATATGCTTCCATTCTTTTACCTGTTGCTACATATATTGACCGATGATCTGTTCCTTCACCATTTGAAAATAAAATTAGAATTCCCATACTATTTTTTCCAATCTTATATTTATCATACATTTCGAAAGAATAATCATCAGCTTCCATATCTCCTGTATTTGGAACTGTAGTTACAACAATTTGAGTACCTTCGTATTCCTCTTCTAAAGCTTCTGCATTTTGTACTATTGTTTGTTCCTCTTCATCTGTTAAGATATTTGCAAAATCATTAACGTATTTTGACGTTTGATCTGGTATCTCTGTACTTGCAAATACTGTTTGAGTAAACAAAAACATCATTACCATTATTACTATTCCTGTTGATAACATTTTGAACTTTTTTTTCATTTTTCTTCCTCCTTGTTATTACGTGGAGGTTATACCTCCACAAATTTTTTGTAAAGGTATATATTTTTACCTAAAGTTCTTAAATATATTACCATTTTTATTGCATTATGTCAATCTGCTAAAAAGGGATTTAAGGAACGTCCCCAAATCCCTAAAATGTAAAAAAGAACGTCTCAAATCACTAGGAACGTTCTCAAAAAATCTAATTTATTTTTTTGATATCTTCTTTTACTTTATTACCATCTTTTACTAATACTGTACTTGTTGGATATGCTAAATCCACACCTTCTTTTTCTAGTATTTCTAATATGTTTTTATTAATATGCTCTTTAGCATTTAAATAACTGCCATAATCAACAGAATTTGTAAAAACATATATCATTATAGAAACACCATCTGGATCAATTTCATCAAATTTTACATATGTATCATCATTTATTACACTCGGATGATTTATAAGCATAAAATATATTTTACTAGTAATTCTTTGTATTACTTCTACTGGTGTATCTAATGGAAGTTTTAAGTCCAATTTATATTTTCTTTTTTCCATCTTACTCCAGTTTATAACAGCTTCATTTGATAATACTCCATTTGGTATATTTACTAGTGAATTATCAAATGTACGAATACAAGTACTTCTAAATGTTATATCTTCTACAATTCCTTCATAATTTGTAGTTTGAACCCAATCACCTATAACAAATGGTTTATCTATTAATATCATAACTCCACCAAATAGGTTTTTAGCTGTATCTTGTGCCGCTAATGTAAGCACAACACTTCCTATTCCTAAACCTGCAAGTATTGTATTTAAGTTAATTCCTAATAACGCAATAACTGCTAAAATGGCAATTATATATATAGCACACCTTATAATTTTATATATAAAATTTATTCTATTATCATCAGCATCTGTCATAAATTTTCTTTGTAATTTTCTCATTGTTTTTGAATCTGTTGTAAAACAATCTGCTAATGCTTTTGCAAATAAAATTACGCAAATAATCTTAAATGTTAATTCGATTATATCCATTGCCTTTCCTTGTATTTGCAAAACTCTTGTTGCTAAAAATATTCCTAAAACTATAAAAAATATTTTTAGTGGCTTATAAAAAGGCATTTTCTTTATTCGTTCTTTATCAGTTTTCTTTCTTTTAAAAATTCTTATTAAAATATAAGATAACCCTGAACTAAATATATAGAAAAATATTATAATTGCAATAGCTATTAAAATATCAATTACTTGTTTTAAATCAATTGTTTTAAAATAATTAATTACATCCATTAGTTTATCCATAGGCTATTCTCCCTTGTTTAATTACAATTCTTTTTTCGCATGTTCAAATCTTTCTTTTATTCTATCTTTTCCCATTATTTCCATTATTTCATACATATCTGGTGTATTTGATCTTCCAGTTAAAGCTATTCTTAGCACTGTACTTACATCTCCAACATGTGCCTCATATTTATCTGGATTTGCTTTAAATTCTTTTACTTCACTTGCATATCCTAATTTTCCTGCTAATTCTTTTATTTTGTTAAACCATTCTTGTTTATCATCATTTTCATCAAAATAATTATTTATATATTCATCTAATATTGTTTTTATTTTATCACTATCTGATATTTTTTGGTATTCATAATTTACATTTTGTGCATAAAATTTTTCATCATACATATATGAAATTTCATTTTTTACATCAGACCATTTAGCAATATCTTTACGAGGTTTCTTATTTCCTCTTTCTATACCAAATATTTTTAAAGCATATTCTTTATCTGCTTTTAGCATTTCTGCTAATTCTGCATCATATTTTTCTGCCCATTTTAATGATTCATTATATACTTTTTCTGCATCAAATCTAGAAATAACTGATTTTGAAACATCAAGTAATTTAACCATATCAAATAGAGCTCCACTTACACTCATTTTATTTAATTGTAAGTCGAAATGTTCCATATCTTCTGTTGGATTTTGTCTTCTCCAATTTTCGAAATTTGAATTTGCAATATTTAATAAATATTCTTTTACAGCTTCTGCTGGTATTCCTTGTTCTGCATAATAGCTTACTGCTGCTTCTGGGTCTTTTCTTTTACTTAGTTTTCTCTTGTTTCCATTATCGTTTTTCATAATTGGTGAAATGTGAACATATTTTGGTGCTTTAAATCCAATTTCTTGGAATAATTGTAAATGTAATGGAACAGATGAAAGCCATTCATCACTTCTTATTACATGTGTTGTTCCCATTAAGTGATCATCTACAATATGTGCAAAATGATATGTAGGAAGCCCATCAGCTTTAATAATTACTATATCTTGGTCATTTTCTGGGAAAGTAACATTTCCTTTTATTACATCATGATGTTTTATCTTTCTATCTTCTCTTCCTGGTGATTTAAATCTGATAATATATTTTTCTCCTGCTTTTATTTTTTCTGCCATTTCTTCTAAGCTTAAATTTCTGCATTTTGCCCACACACCATAATAACCTGGTCTTACTTTTGCAGCTTCTTGTTTTTTTCTTATTTCATCAACTTCTTCAGCAGAACAGAAACATGGATATGCTTTTCCCATTTCTATCATGTATTTAGCATATGATCTATAAATATCTCCTCTTAAAGATTGTTTATATGGACCATAATTACCTTTTTCTTCTGTTTCATTTATCATTCCTTCGTCTTCTTCTATACCAAAATCTTTTAAAGAATTAACGATATCTGTAATACCATTTTCTACTTCTCTTTTTTGATCTGTATCTTCTATTCTTAAGAAAAATACTCCCTCTGTTTGTGTTGCGACTTTTCTTGCAACTAAAGCTTGGTATAGTCCACCAATATGTACAAATCCTGTTGGACTTGGTGCAAATCTACTTACTATAGCGCCTTCTTTTAGGTTTCTTCTTGGATATTTTTCCTCATAATATTCTATTGGTTTTACATCTGGAAATATTAAATTTGCTAAATCTTTATAGTCCATTAATTTTCTCTCCTTTATCGGGATTTGGGGACGTTCCTATAATCCCTTTTTATTTTTAGTTTTTAAATTTTCTTTGAACTTTTAGCTCCGTCCCTAAAGTTCAAAATCTTTTTTATTATACAATATAATTGCCTTTATATCAAGAGCCAAACTTTGTTTTTGTTGACATAATAGTGTTTTTACTATATAATTTTATATGTAACTTTATTGATGGAACATTCAATTGCAGAAGTTAATTTTGTAATTATATATGTTCTTGTTTTTAGCCATAATGGCAGGAGGAAACAACATGTTACAAATTTGTGGAATTCAGTTTAAAGATTCCAAAACAGGAGAGATATTTACACTTTCTCTTGAAACCGGTGAGGTAACAGTAGATTCTGGACGTGAGCCCACTTCTGACGAATTTGTCTCTGCAAGTTTTCGTGGTGGGATCGTTTTTGGCGGAGGCATTCCTCGTTTGCTGGAAATGTTTCCGGGATCTGTTATTACTCCAGAAAATGAGACTGGAAAGGAGTAATTAGATATGGCCTTTTTAGTCTATGGAATAGCTTACAAAAATCCAGAAACAGGAGAGATATTACTTGCTGATATAAAAGGCAACGTAAAATCATCTTCCAACAAAGACGTATCTGAAGAAACCTTTATGCAAGCTAGTATAAAAGCTACAAGGCTTCTTCAAAAAGGTATGTCTCCTGAAGATTTTCTTGAAAGCTATAAAACATTTATTAATAAGGATGAGATGTAGTAATACATCTCATTCTTAAAATATTATGATAAACATATATAATCACAATTTAATCTATTCGTTTTATATTTTTTGTATATGTTATGAATTTAATAAAAATCTAGTCATACACTACATAACATTCTAACCTTATTCTTGTTAATGCAAATACTAACAACTAAACGTTTTTACTTTATAAATAGTAGAAAGATTTTATCAAATTTTTTCATATTTAATATTTTACTACAAATTTGAAAAAAATGGGAAAATGTGGTATAATATAATTTGATACACGAAGTTTATTTAAAATTGCCTAATGGCAGGAGGTTTATTATGGAGCGGAAAGATTTAACAATAATCTGGATGGGAGAAAGTTACCCCTATCCTAATGTCACTGACGTTGATTTTGGCAGAAACTCAATTTGCTTTAAAGACGAAAAAGGCCATCATCACGTTTATCATGGGGTGGTTTATCACCTCGAAACATACTTTCCTGAAACTATTCAATCACTTCCTGAAAATGTGATTGAATGATTCAAAATTAGCCAGGCGCATGCTTGGCTAGTTTTGAGTTATATATATTCAGATAAATCGAATATCTCAATTAACAATGGATTTTAAAAAGAAAGCCAAAATTCCAAGCTTCTATAAGCTTGGAATTTTATATAATAACTGCATCGGGATTTAAGGACCGTCCCCAAAATCCCTACCAAGATCCCTATTTGTATTTTCCTATACTTCCATAATGATAGGCAGTATCATAGGATTTCTCTTTGTTTTTTGTGCTATATAATCTTTTAAATTATCTCTTAAATTAGATTTAATTGTAGACCAATCTGTAATATGATTTCTTTCACATTTTTCTATCTCGCTTCTTATAACAGATTTAACATTTTCCATTAAATTTTCTGATTCTCTTACATATACAAATCCTCTAGAAATTACATCTGGACCTGCAATAATTTCTCCTGTAGAAGAATCCATTGTCATAACAATTATAATTAATCCATCTTGAGATAAATGTTGTCTATCACGAAGTACTATATTTCCAACATCTCCTACTCCCAATCCATCAACTAATACTCTTCCAGATTGTACAGATATTGTAAATTTAGCTTCATCTTGATTCATTTCTAGCACTCTACCATTTGTAAGCATAAATATATTATCTTTATCTATTCCCATCTCTTCTGCTGTTTCTGCATGTGCTTTTAATTGTCTATATTCCCCATGTACTGGTAAGAAATATTTTGGTTTTACTAATGCTAACATCAATCTTTGTTCTTCCTGGCAAGCATGTCCAGAAACATGTACATCTGCTAATGAACTATATACAACTTCTGCACCTATTTGCATTAAATCGTCTATTACTTTAGAAACTAATTTTTCATTTCCTGGTATTGGGTTTGCAGATATAATTATTAAATCATTAGGTGTTATTTGAACTTTTCTATGTTCCCCTGCTGCCATTCTTGTAAGTGCTGACATTGTCTCTCCTTGGCTTCCTGTTGTTATAATTACAAGTTGATCATCAGTATAATTTTTTATCATATCAATATCTATAAATACATTGTCTGGAACTTTAATATAATCTAATTCTCTTGCTGTATTTATCATATTTATCATACTTCTACCACAAACTGCAATTTTCCTATTATATCTTACAGCACAATTTACAATTTGTTGTACTCTATGAACATTTGATGCAAATGTAGCAACAACTATTCTTTTTCTGCATCCTTGAAATAATCTTTCGAAAACGTCTCCAACAGTTTTTTCGGACATTGTATATCCTTTTCTCTCTGAGTTTGTACTGTCTGACATAAGTGCTAAAACACCTTCGTTACCAAGTTCTGCTAAACGACCTAAATCCATTATTTGTCCATCTATTGGTGTATAGTCTATTTTAAAGTCTCCTGTGTGTAAAATTGTTCCTACAGGTGATTTTATTGCTAAAGCTACTGAATCTGGAATACTATGTGAACTTCTTATAAATTCAACACTAAATTTTCCTGCTCTTACTGTTTCACCTTGTTTAACTTCTATTAATTTTGTAGATTTTACTAGTTTATGTTCTTCTAGTTTATTTCTTATAAGACCACAAGTTAATCTTGTTGCATATATTGGCACATTTATTTTCTTTAATAAATATGGGATAGCACCAATATGATCTTCATGTCCATGAGTAATAATTAAAGCTCTTATTTTATCTTTATTTTTTTCCAAATATGATATATCTGGTATTACTAAATCTATTCCCAGCATATCATCTTCTGGAAAGGCTAAACCACAATCAACTATAATAATATCATTTTCATATTCAAATACTGTTATATTTTTTCCTATTTCGTGTAAACCACCTAATGGAATAATTTTTAGATTGCTTGGTTTAAATCTAAAATCTTCTTGCTTTGCTGTTCCTCTCTTAGTTTTTCTTGTATTTGTTTTATTTCTTGTTTGTTTAACATTTTCTGCATTAGTTTGCTTTACTGTTTCTTGCTTTGTTTTAGTAGCATAATTCTTTCTTCTTCTTTGGGAATTTGTAGCTACTTTTATCTCTTTCTCTAAATTTTTTTTCTCTTCTGTCATTATTTTATCTACTCCTTCTTCTTAAATTTAATTTAAACTTATCTATGATTAGAAGAAATATTATTATTAACCCCAAAATATTAATTTGTCCCATTTTAAGAAAATCTCACTTTTCTCTTTTATTATTGTTTTAATTACATAGAAAATTATTTTATTACTATCAAGTAATAAATTTAATCTTTTTATAACACTATTTCCGCTCATATAGTTATAATTATTTTTACATAACATGTTCTCTTTTTAATATACACAAAATTATAACATCATATACAATAATTATTAAAAACCTCTTAATTCTTTTATAACTATTTTGTACTATACATTATTATATTCCGGACATATATAGTTAATAGCTATTCTTCTTTATCATATAAAACTTAAATCTCTTTATTGTACCCAATATTTGGATAACCACTGTTTGTTATTATACTATATTCTTCCTATATTTGTCAAATACATTATGTAAATTTAATTTTCCTTAAAAGTAAAATAACGGATGCAAAATCTATGATTTCGCATCCGTTTTAATTGTTCAAGAGTTCAGCCGCCCTCTCAATTTCATAATATTTTCCTCATCCATAAATCCGCGTTTGCTATCACCATAATAATTATATGGGTCAAGCTCTGTGCAGATTTCTATAAGTTCGAGACATTTCTCTCGGCCACAGGCTTTTATATCCCCGTGTTCATCAAAAACCTGAGAATATATAACCGGAAACATTTCCTCTAATACTTCTTTCCTTAGATTTAATACCTCTCTGGTATATATCTCGCCGGTATCTGCATCGCCAAAAGTTACTTCAGGTTTTATTTTTTTGCACAACTCTAGAAATTTCTTCCGATCTTCATCATCGCAATGCATGTTCAAATTTCCATTTGCATCAAAAAAATAGTCATACTTCTCCAGAAAATTTTTCTTCATAGTTCCAATCATAAATTTTCCTCCTTTTCACTATGAATAAAGTTTCAACCAACAGTTAAAAAAATATTATCACAATTATTTTTTGTAGTCAATTCAAAGAAAATCCTTGTCAAAAAAAATCAAATTTGATATATTTTTAAAAGTAAATACATTAATTTTTTGTGCAATCTTTAATTAATGTAGTAAAACTCATAAGGTTGTAAATAAATTGTTAGGAGATGTATCATGAGAATAGTAGAACCTTGGATAAAAGTAGAAAAAATTGATGGTAAAAAAATAATGAAAAGATTAGAAAGAGCTTGTAGAACTTGCTATCGTTCAGAAGGTAAAATTACTGACGACAGTTACAAAAAATTACTAACAAATTGTATAACTAGAGGTCATGAATCTGTATTAGAACATGAAAAAGTTACAGTTAGAATTTATGACGATGTAGGTTCTTATAAAGATTTAACAAGACATAGATTTGCTAGCTTTTCTGTTGAATCTACCAGATATTGTAGTTATGATAAAGATAAATATGGAAATGAAATTGCATTTATAAATCCAGTTTATATAGAAGATAAAGAAATTTATGATACTTGGAAAAAGACAATGCAAGAAATTGAAAATAGCTATATTAAAATGAAAGAATTAGGTGCTTCAACAGATATGGTAAGAGAAATTCTTCCTCACTCAACAGCTGCAGAATACACTATGACTGCTAATATTCGTGAATGGAAACATATTTTAGAGTTAAGAACAACAAATCATGTTCACCCAGCTATAAGACAAGTTTTAATTCCTTTATTATTGTATTTTAAAGAAGAAATGCCAGAAATATTTGATGATGTTGAATACGATACAGAATTCGATAAAAAATATTATGCTAAACTATCTATAGAAGATGAAGTATAATTTTATATAGACATAAACAAAACCACATGTGCATGTGGTTTTGTTGTTTTATTTTTTATAAACCAGAATCATTGTACTCACTATCTAGTCCATAATTTTCACTAAAAGAATCTTGCATAGATTCTAAGCCAGATGAAAAACCTGGTAATAGCATGTCTGCTAATGCATCACTATCACTAAATTTCCAAATACCATCTTCTTTTACCATATTTATTTCTTCTGTATTAGTTGTAGTAGCTGTAACTTCATCTATTTTCTCCTTCATCAACTGCATAGTATCTTCCTCTGTCATTTCTTGTCCAGTAAATGTTGAAGAAAATGCTTGTGCTATCATTTCAGAAAAGATTTCTTGCATAACATTAGAAAAATCTTTATTTGTAATATCTACAGTAACAACTGCTGTATTACCATCTTTTTTTGTTTCTGATATTTTCCATTCAAGTTGACTAAAACATGAATCTAGCATTTTCTTTTCTAATTCTGTATTTTCTGTACCACTTGTTAAACCTTCAGTCAATTCATTTGTAAACGAATTATCTGTTTCCTCTGTTGACGTATATTCCATTAGTACATCCATATTTCCTTCTTTTAATGCTGTAAATGTTTCATCAATTGTTTGTTCTGGATTATTGCCAAATAAAATTGTTGTTACTATTGCAATTACTGCTATTACTACAACTGCAATGATTACAATAATCCAAGCAAGTTTGTTCTTGTTTTTTGCTGCCATTATTATTCCCCCTTTTTTTCTTTATATTACTATAGTTAATCTAAAAAGTAAATACAACTTAATATTACATTATTATTTCAATATTATATATTTCTCCATCGTCTGTTAGTTTAATTTTTTTCTCATATACTTCATTACCATTGCAATACATTTTTGTAACTCCTACATTCTTCTCTTCTGGATTTCGTACGATAATATGATATATTGTGCTTTTATATTTAAAATTTATCTTATATTCCTTCCAATCTTTAGAAATACATGGTTCTATTGTTAAATATCCGTTACATATTTTTAATCCCAAAATATATTCAATTCCAGCAGTATATAGCCAGCCACTAGAACCTGTATACCAAGTCCAACCGCCTCTTCCTGCTAAATTTCTGCTACTATATACATCGGCAGCAACCACATATGGTTCTACTTTATATTTATTGGTACTTTGCTTTGTTCTCGTATGTTCTATTGGATTTATCAATTTAAACATATTTACTGCTTTATCTCCAAATCCTAATAAACTTTCTGCAATTATTGCCCATATAGCACCATGTGTGTATTGTCCTCCATTTTCTCTAACTCCTGGTAAATAAGATTTTATATATCCTGGTTCTACTTTTCCGTTTTCGAAAGGTGGATCTAGTAATTTTATTAACCCATTTTCTCTATCTACTAAATGTGTTTCTAAACTATCCATACTTATAAATTTCTTTTCATTATCTGCTGCCCCAGAAATTACTCCCCAACTTTGCGAAATTCCATCTATCCTGCATTCTTCATTTTCCATACTTCCAAGAGGTGTCCCATCATCCATAAATGCACGTTTAAACCATTTACCATCCCATGCATTCTTATTAACATTTCTTTGTAAATTTGTCATGACCTCTTTATATTTTTCATCATCATCTATTTTTATAATATTAATCCATTTGTTTAGAATATCGTACAAGAAAAATGCAAGCCATACACTTTCACCTTTTCCTTGTATACCAACATTTGAAAACCCATCATTCCAATCTCCAGAACCAATTTTAGGCAATCCATTTTCACCAAAATTAAAAGTCCTTTCTATCGCTTTTTTACAATGTTCATATATTGTTCCTTTAGTTTCTGAAACATTATACAAACTATATCTTTCTACCTCTCCTTCTTTTAACTCTTCACCTTCTAGATAATTTGTTTCTATATCTAATATTGTTCTATCTCCTGTAATTTTTATATATTCTAACACAGCATATGGAAGCCACAATAGATCATCAGAAAACCTAGTTCGTATTCCCATTTTACTTGCATCATGCCACCAATGTTCTACATCTCCTTGTATAAATTGGTGCCTACTATTTTTTATAATTTGATTTTTTAGTATATTTATATCTATATATTTCATATTAAGCGCATCCTGAAGTTGGTCTCTAAAACCTAATGCTCCACCAGATTGATAATATCCTGTTTTTCCTAATAATCTAGAAGCTATTGTTTGATAAACTAGCCAACCATTTAACAATATATTCATAGATTCTAATGGTGTTTCCACCTGTATAGTATTTATAATATTTTTCCAGTACTCTTTTGTATCTTCTAAAGATGTCTTACAATTTTTTATATTCTTATATTTTTTGACTAGCTCAGGAATATTATCTTTAGTATCTTCTCCAAATATTAGTGATATATCTTTACTCTCATATGGTTTTAATTCTATATTCAACTTAATTGCAATACATGATTCTTCTCCTAATCCATTACTATTATCTAAACTATTAATAAATAGTGCAGAAGGCTTTTTAATAGTATCATTTCCTATAAAAGATTTTTTGCTACCAGTAAATGAATCAATATCTAAATTACAAGAAACAAAAGTAGTCTCGTCTATTAATTCATCATATCTGTTAATTGCATAAACAATATTATCTTCATTGTTTACCTCTATTTTTCCATTAGTTTGTAACTCATCTTCACCTAAAACTGGTTTTAAATAATAAAATATACTAATCTTTTTTAATTTATCTGTAGTATTTTTTAAATTAATTAAGTTTATTTTTAACTTATCTTCTTTTGGTACAAATACTTCATCCTCTTGTATTATTCCATCTGCTGTATGTGTAAATTTAGCATATCCAAATCCATATGTTGTGTAATAATCATTATCATCTTCTACAACTCTATTTCCTATTGTCCAAAATCTTTTATTTTCGTTATCTATAAAATATATAAGCTCTGAAGGAATATCTTTACTTGTATAATTGGTAAATGCAGTTAATCTGTTTAATCTACTATTTTCATTCCAGGTATATCCTCCACCACCATCTGTAACTAGTGTTCCAAATTCCTTATTTGCAATCACATGGCTCCAAATCGTAGGAAGTATAATGTCTTTATTGGTCTTTATATAATATTCTTTACCATTTTTAGAAAATGCGCCATACTCATTATAATATTTCAAGTTTTCTACAGAATCAATTTTATCTAATGCTGGAGTTCGTATTTTTTCTATATTTTTTACTTCTATTTCTTCTAATGGGTTTGTTATTGATTTTCGTTGTTTATTATAAATTTTCTTAATTTTATTTAATTGATAATTTATATTACCTAAATTTGCATCTATTATTAAATCTGACACAAATGTAATCAAGTCATTTTCTGCTTTAGTAAGTTTATTTGAAACTAATACAAATATTCCAGTTCGTATATTTTTCATATAATCTAAATGAGCATTTAAAATACAATTATTTATATATTCAATTAAATATTCTTCTTCTAATAATACAATAAACTCAATTTGAATATTTTTTATTCGCAAAATTTCATATAATTTTAAAAGTTGATTTAACAAATACATATCATTTATATTTTTTAGTTTTAATGTTAAGATTGGAAAATCACCAGAAATACCAAACTTCCATAAATCTGCCCTTTTAAATTTTTCGTTTTTTATCTTGTTTCTATAATACCATCTAACATAATTTGGTTTTATTAATAAAGAAATTAATTTTTGATATTCGGCAAGTTCATTTCCTTTTATTTGTAAATATCTTGCCTCTTCTATTGCTTTAGCTTTAGAAATTTCAAATATATTTCGTATAGCTTCTTGGTTTTTTATTTTTTCTATATTAGCTACTGCATCTTCCTTTGTTTCTCCAACTGAAATTATAAAATATAACTCTACAGTTTCATGTGCAGGAATCTTTAACGTTCTTTTTATAGCTACGATTGGCTCTGTAACAAGTCCTATAGAATTAGAAAAACGTTTTCCTTCTTTTATTTGTTTTGGAATATTCATATCATTAAAATCATTAAACTTCTGCGCATCTATCTCATATTCTAATTCCCCCATTGTTTCATTTTCTGTATAAAAATTAACACTTAAAAATATATCTTTTCCTTTACTATCTCTTTTTCTTCTTTCTAAAATTAATGTTTGTTTTTCGCTATTGAAATCATATCTTAAAAATAGATTATTAAAAGCCTTATGCGCTATATCAGCATTAATATCAGATATAATTGGCTCAAAACTTCCTGTAACCTCAATTACTTCATCTTCATTTCCTATATTAGTAAATTCTATTTTTCTTACTTCTGTTGGTTCATTTTGACTAACAGTTACATCTACTTTTGTTTCTATATTCCCGTCTATTCTTTCTATAGAATTACTATCAGGCTTAAAAATAACTTTATATTTACTTGGTTTTACTATATCTTTGCAATAGTTTGAAGTCCAAATTTTATTTCCATTTATATTTCTCATAAAGAAATTAATTCCCTGAGAGTTATCATCTGTATATTTATATCTGTTTATATATATTCCATTAAATTTACTATATCCATTTCCCTTTTCGTCCATTAAAACAGTATAATCTTGATTAGAAATTACATTACATCTATTTACCTTTTCTATATCATCCAATTCAATTCTATAATATGATTCATAATCTTTGTATTTAAGTTTTTCTGGCACTTCCTTTTTCTCCTTTGTAATAATAATATCTTCTGGCATTCTTTCTTGTAATAAAATCTCTGTAGCCTCTATTTCTGGATTTTTAGAAAATCTTTGCTGGATAATATTTTTATGAAAAAAGTTATTTATAGAAATTAAAATTAATGCTTGATGATGTGCCATAAATGTTTTTACAACTTCTTTTTTCTCGTTTTCCTTTAGTCTACTTTTGGTATAGTCTATTGCTTCATACATTCCATATTTTCCAAAAATACCTTCTTTTTCCATTCGCTCTATATTTTCTAACGTTTCTCTTGGATAATCACAAATGGCTAAAACAGTACCATATGATGAAACTACCATCTCGTCTCCTAGTCCCCTTTTTAAGCCAAGCCATGGTATGCCAAAAGCTTTATATTGATAATTTGACTTTAAATCTTTTAAGTTAAAGGCTGATTCAGATATTCCCCATGGTATGTTTAATTTTTCACTATATTTTATTTGGCTCATAATCATAAATTTACATGATTCATCTAATAAACTACCATGATAGCTTTTCATATTTATATTTGGCATTAGGTATTCGAATGCAGTACCAGACCACGAAATTAACCCTTTATATCCATCCATTGCAGTTAAAGTTCGATTTAAACTGCTCCAATGTTTTACAGGTACATCTTTTTTAGAAATTGCGATAAAACTAGCTTGTCTTGCTTCTGACGCTAATAAATCATAATATGAGTCTGTAAGTTTATTTTCGTTTACATCAAATCCGATAGAAAACAATCTAGATGAATTGTCATATAATAATGAAAAGTCAGTTTGTTCAATAAGTTTATTTATAATTGAAATATAATTTTCTACATTTTCATATAATCTATTATGTTCTTTTAAAAATTGTTTTACGACATAAAGATATCCTACAAAATTACCACTATCCACTGTTGAAACATATCTTGGTTCAAGTGGTTTTAGTGTCTTTATGTCATACCAGTTATATAAATGACCATTCCACTTTTCTAGTTTTGTTACTGTATCTATCATATTTTGTAGTAATTTAACACTAGCATATATGTTTTCAAACCCCATATCATATGCAGAAATTACTGAAACCATTGCTAGACCTATATTGGTAGAAGAAGTCCTATTTACTACCTTATTTTTCCTATTTTCTTGATAATTATCTGGTGGCAAATAATTATTTTCTTTTATCAAATAGTCTTTAAAATAATTCCAAGTATTATGAGCAATATCTACTATATAATTTTGATGATTTTTGTCTATCTTTTTTAATGGATCTTTTTCTGGAAGTTCTTTACTAAGTTCAAATGCCGCAATTGGTGATAACAGCCATGATATTCCAATAATTATTGCAATAAGATTCATATTAAAAGCATTAATTACGACTGCTAAAATTAGATTTACAAACATATACCCAACATATGAATCTAAATCGTTATCTTTATTTGCCTCTGCCTCTTCTGCTGTTGTCCATTCAAGTAATCTTTTCTTACTTACATATTTTCTATAAATAGCTTGTACCACAGCTTTTATCTCTACATATGTTTTAGTTGGCAAAAAGCCAATATTTAAAATAAATTTTATAATAGTGCCTTTTGTTCCAGTTACTATTGGAGTAAATGATTTTTTGAATTTTTCACCATCTTTTCTAGCTATAATTTTATTTACTACTTCTAAAATTATTGTTATACATACAGATAATATTGCAATTAACACTATACTAGCTTTATGTGTATAAATTCCTATTGCTAATAAAATTAGTTCAAATAAACTTATTAGACTTCTTCTTAAATTATCAAATATTTTGTATTTAGAAAGTTTATTTATTGGATTTTTTATAGTTTCATTTTTTGCATTTTGAATATGTTTACAAATCCAATTACATATTTGCCAATCACCACGGATCCATCTATTTTGTCTTGTAGTAAATGACATAAACTTGCTTGGATAACCATCCATTAATAATACATCTGTAGCAAGTCCACATCTTAAATATGAACCCTCTAATAAGTCATGACTTAAAACTGTATATTCTGGGATTGCGTATTTCATTACATTATAAAAAGTATTAAGTTCGTATATTCCCTTTCCTGTAAATATTCCCTCACTAAAATTATCTTGGTAAAAATCTGAAATAGCATTTGTATATAAATCTGTTCCCGCTGAGCCTGCGAAAATTCTACTAAACCATGATTTCTCTGCTTCTTTTAAATCTATTCCTACTTTTGGTTGAATTATTCCATGTCCTTCTATTACTACTCCATCTTTTAAAATAGGTTTATTTAATATATGTTCCATCGTACCAATTAATTCAAATGCAGAATTTAGAATAAGGTTTGTATCAGAGTCCAAAGTTATAATATATTTTATCTTTGGTATTTCTTTCATATTGTTTATTGTATTTGCTATAAAATCTTCTTCTGTTCTATTTATTAGGAAGGAATTAAATTGCATAAGCAATCCCCTTTTTCTTTCCCATCCTAAATATTCATTTTCTCCTTCATACCATCTTCTTTTTCTATATAAAAAATTAAAAATTTCTTTATTATATTTTTTATTTAATTCATTTGCACAATGTATTCCAGCAAGTACAATTTCTTTATCTCCTTTTCTTTTCTCTATTTTAGATGGCTTACAATCTCCAAGTAAAGTAAAATATAAATTATCACTTTTATTTGCTAAATAATATACCTCTAGCTTTTTAAACATCTCCTCTACTTTTTTGTCAGAGTCTATAATAGTTGGTATTACTACCATTGTAGCTTGCTCTTTTGTAATTTTATTTTGTAAGTCTATTTTAGGAAGTAATTTAGGTTTTACTATTTTGCTTAGTACATATTGAGTTACTTGATTTATTATTTCTTGTATTGGTAATAGGAAAATTAAACTTAAAAAATAATTCTTGTATACTTTTCCTAATAAAATTGAAATTAATAAAGTAAATCCCCATACAATTCCTATTATCAAATTTAATTTTGTGTTATTTTTTAGGTTAAATGGCTTATATTCTATTTCTTTATATAGTTCTACTTTTCCTTCGTCAATTAAATAATAACCAATATGACTTTTTTTACCTTGTTTTCCTGTTCCTAGCTCTACAATTTTCTTCGCAATATATACTTCTGATATTTTTGCTTTCTTTGATAATTCTTTTATTTTTCCTCTATAATATGCTTTCGTCTTGTAATCCATTTTGTCATATACTTCTGCTGGATCACGTTTTAATATTTCTTCTACCCCATTTATTTTTTCAAAAATTTCTTGAAAATCTATTCTAGATATATTCTTTAGTGTTGTTATACAATTTCCCATAAGTACTTTTTTTATTGCAATATCAAAATGTTCCTTTTTTATAACATCATTTATATTTGTTCCCATCTTTTCTACTGACTCTTCTAATGCCTCTATATAGTCATAACTGTCTTTATCTGTTTTCTTTAACTTATATGACATATATTCTATAAATGGATATTTCATTTCTCCATACCCAAATTTATAGCTTTTATATGGCTTTTTATTAAATACTAGGTTCTCTTTTGTCTTTAACTCTACCAATCTTTCTATTATATTTTCTGCTCTATACTTTTGCATTTGACTAGCATAAATTTTTTCGCAAATATTTTTTATGTTTTCAATAATAACAATTTTTATAAATAACTCTATATTCCATATTTCATCCATGTTTAGTGTTTTTCTTTTTTGGTATGAAGTTAGCATAAATTCCAAATTTTCTTTATTAATATTACTATCTGTATAAGCACACATTTCTTTAGCTAAAATATATATTCTCGCAAAACCGGCATAAGGGCCATTATCTAGCCCTAAAAATTTTTTATATTTTTTTAAATCCAACTCATCCTTTATCTGCTTTACTCTTTCTTCTATAATATAGTAATTATCTAATAGCCATTCCCCTGCTGGATGAATATCTATTCCTAATTTTATATGTTCATTTAGTAAATTATATACCATAGTAATATATTCAAAATCTTTTGTTAAATTTGGTATCGGATATGTTCTTTCATCAGATTCCGATTTCAGATTATGATCAGAAGCCAATTTTTCCATATATTTTTCAAGTTGTTTTTTATCTAATAAAACACCAAACATGTTATTATCACTCCTAAAACAGTATTAGGCTTATTTTTTCCATGTTTGGTAATTTTATTCATCAGGATTTCGGACATCGGGATTTGGGATGTCTCCGGGATTTGGGAACGTTCCTTTTTTCCCTTTCGGAATTTGGGATGCCGCCGGGATTTTGGGACGTTCCTTTTTTCCCTATTTATAAATTTTGTATTTCATAATAATCATCTTATAAATCATAAAAATAATTATTTATCCCATTATATATTCCCCATGCTAATCGGTTTTGATAATCGTCTTCTTGTAATTTATTTTCTTCTTCCTTATTTGATAAAAAGCCGCATTCTACTATTGTAAGTGGTATTTCTACATTTTTTACTATGTATACATTATCTATTTTCATTGGTACCCTGTTATTTTCTTTTTGCACCGCTTCTTTCAAACTTTCTTGTATTGCTGTTGCCAACTTTTCTCCTTGCTCATTATCTTTTTTATAAAATGTCTGCCACCCTGAATATTGTTCTTGCGGTATTTTATTTAAATGTATTGATACAAATATATCTGCTGATGATGAATTTCCTATTTTGACTCTATTCCTTATATCAGATACTTTTTTCTGCTTTAATGTTGTTTTATCTATATCATAAATTCCATTTTCATCCGATCTTGTTAATATTACTGTCGCTCCACTTTGTTCCAATAAATTCTGTAGTTTTAATGCTATTTTTAAATTGATTTCTGCTTCTGATATTCCATTTTCACTAACAGCTCCGTCCATCTGGCTCTCCATGTCCTGCATCTATTACTATAACTTTATTGCTAACAGGTATCGCTACTGTTTCTACTGTTTCCGGCTCAAAAAATATTTGTGATATTCCAATTATAATTACTGCTAACAAGAAAATTCCAATTACTATTATTCTTTTTTTACTTAAGAAAAACATTTTACACCTCAAAAAATCTCATATAGTTTTATTATAACTATATGAGATTTTTAATTTTTTATGTATTTATTTTAAATATTTCTCTAAATCTAATTTAATATATTTATTATTATTTTTTTCAATACTTTCCAATAAATTTTCTTTTGTTTTATTAGCTAAATCATATTCATTTTTTGTAATCTTTTTACTTTTTAAGGCTTCTTCTAATTCATCTTCATCTAATATTTCGACAATGTCATCTTTTAATGTAATATCTAAGTATAAATCATCATAATAAGGAATTTTACTTTCTTCGTCAATACCATTTTCTAAACTAATATCAAAATAATATTCTAGTCTTTCCATTTTTTTATTAAAATATACTCTCATAGTGTAATTTTCGTTTTTTGGTATAACTTCAGCTATATAGTATCCATTATCTATTAGACGCAATCCATTTGGTGATATAAATGGTTCTTTTATATCAATAATTTTCTTTATCGCAAGATAATAATCTTCTTTATCATAATAAATTTTTAGGTTATATTTATTAACATCTCTTAAATAAGTTTTGCTAATTAATTTTTTTCTCATCTACTTTTCTTTCTCTCTTTTAACTATTTATTCTTTTTATAAGCTCTTTTACTTATTTCTCTAAATCTAATTTTATATGAACATCTTTTAGTTGTTCTTCTGAAACTACAGATGGTGCTCTCATTAACAAATCTCTTGCTCTTTTATTCTTTGGAAATGCTATTACTTCTCTAATATTTTGAGAATCCGCAATTAACATTACCATTCTATCAATTCCTGGTGCAGCTCCTGCATGTGGTGGTGTACCATATTGGAATGCATTATATAATGCACCAAATCTATTTTTCACATCATCTTCTGTATATCCTGCAATCTCGAATGCTTTAACCATAATTTCTGGATCATGGTTTCTAACAGCTCCTGATGCCATTTCATAACCATTACATACTAAATCATATTGATATGCATATACATCTAGTGGATCTTTTGTATTTAATGCTTCTAATCCACCTTGTGGCATAGAAAATGGATTATGACTAAAATCTATTGTTCCTTCATCAGATAACTCATACATTGGAAAATCTACTATGAAGCAGAAACGATATACATCTTTTTCTAATAAATCTAATCTTTTTCCTAATTCTATTCTAACTAAACCTGCTATTTTTTGTGCCTTTTCAAACTCATCTGCTATAAAGAACATTGCAGAATTATTTGCTACACCATATTTAGTTTGTAAAGTTTCTTTTATTTCTGGTGTTATAAATTTAGCAATTCCACCTGCAACTTCACCATTTTCATCTATTTTTGTCCATGCTAAACCTTTTGCACCAACATCATTTGATGTTGCAAATTCTCCCATCTTATCGAAGAATTTTCTACCTTGGTTATTACCGTCTGGAACTACTATTACTTTTACTGTTTTTCCTTTGAATGCATTAAAGTCTGAATCTTTAAAACATTCTGTAACATCTTGTATAATTAAAGGATTTCTTAAATCTGGTTTATCTATACCGTATTTTTCCATAGCTTCTTTATATGGAATACGCACAAATGGACCTTTGTCTACTTTCCAATTTGTAAATTTCTCAAAAGTATATGGTACAACCTCTTCTATTACTTTAAATACATCTTCTTGTGTTGCAAAGCTCATCTCGAAATCTAATTGATAGAACTCTCCTGGTGCTCTATCTGCTCTAGGATCTTCATCTCTAAAACATGGTGCTATTTGATAATATTTATTAAATCCAGATACCATTAATAATTGTTTAAATTGTTGTGGTGCTTGTGGTAATGCATAAAATTCTCCTGGGTTTAATCTACTTGGTACTAGATAATCCCTTGCGCCTTCTGGAGAAGAATTTGCTAAAATTGGAGTTTGGATTTCTGTAAAATCTAATTCGTCCATTTTATCTCTTATTGTTTTTAAGATTTTAGAACGTAGTAATATATTATTGTGTAATTTTTCATTTCTTAAATCTAAAAATCTATATTCTAATCTTAAATCTTCTCTTACTTCTTGGTCTGTATTTACTTCGAATGATAATACATTTTTGCATTTTCCTAAAACTTCTATTTTACTTGCTTTAACTTCTATTTCTCCTGTTGACATATTAGGATTTTTGCTTGCTCTTTCCACAACTTTTCCTTCTATATGTATACAACTTTCTGTAGTTAAAGCTTTCGCTTTTTCTTCTAGTTCTTTATTTTCGTTACTTATTAAAATTTGTGTTATTCCAAATTCATCTCTTAAATCTATAAATATCATTCCACCTAGGTCCCTTATTTTTTGAACCCAGCCTGATAATTTTATGTCTTCACCTACATTATTTATATTTAGCTCTCCACATGTGTGTGTTCTGTATTTGTTTTTTACAACTTCCATATTCATCCTCTTCCTTTTTCTCCTGATAGTCTTTGTCTATTATACTCTAAATTCCGGTAAATAACAAGATTTTATAAGGTTTTTATATTATTATTGTATCCTATTCTTTATTTCAATTTTTTATATGTAACCTTTACTCTTTTGAATTCTTAATAAAATCTCTTTAATTCGTTAAACTAAAAAATTATGTTTCTTTCTAAATTCTGCAATCTTTAAAATATCAAGTTGTTATTTTTTATCTTTACAAATTGTCTTTTGATTTTTTGTAGTATATAATTATAAAAAAGGAGAGATATCATGGTTAATGTAGCAATTGGAATTGTAGAAAAAGAAAACAAAATATTATTAATAAAAAGAGAACGTGGTGATTTTCCCGGTCTTTGGGCTATTCCTGGTGGAAAAGTGGAAGAATGTGAACATTTAAATGAGGCAATAGAAAGAGAAATGTTTGAAGAAATCGGTATAAAAATGCAATTTAAAGAGCTACTTGGATTTTCTACAGAGATAATGCACGATAAAGAAAAAACAAGTATGCTTTATATATGTCTACTGGAAATGAATCCAGCTGATAAAATAACAAACCCAGAATTTGAATATAAATTTTTCAGTAAAGATGAAATCATCAATTCAGATAATATAGTAAAAAGTGATAAATTATTTATTAAAACATTTTATATTGATAAATCTACAAACTATTTATCTTTAGACTGCTATAAAGATGATAAAGGAAAATACTATTGGAAACAATTTGATTAATATTATAATGGTGATAATATGAGCAAAAAAGATAAATTAAATAACTTGTTTTCTGATATGGCCCAATGTACTAAATGCACAAATTTAATATCTCGTAAAGGTACTGATTATTCACTAATTAACATTTTTACTGTTGAAAGTTTTTACAAAAATATCCCCTCTATATGGACAGATTGGTATAACCGTTTAGATTCAAAAATTATGCTTATTGGTCAAGACTGGGGACCATATGAAGATATGAATAAATTTCATAATCTATATATCAATAATTCGACTGATGAAAACTGGAAAATTATTATAAATCAAGAAAAAAGTATGACTAAACAACTATTAACAAAATATTTAATTCAATCTGCTAAACAAAACGGTATTTATATAGACAACTCTTTTTTAGATACAATATATATTACAAATGCTATCATGTGTGCTAGAAAAGGAAGTAACTATAGAGGAAACAATATCAACTTAAAGCTATCTTCTCTAAACTGTACTAAATATTTACAAAAGCAAATTGAAATTGTACATCCAAAAATCATACTAACACTCGGATATTACCCATTATATTCACTTTCTAAAATATATGGATTTAGCATCTATCCTACATTAGCTGAAAATATTAATATACAAAAAGTATTTGAAGTTAATTCTTTTATAATAATTCCTTTATATCATCCTGTTGCACAAATAAAAAAAGAAGAACAATTAAAACAATATTTAGAAATTTGGAAATATTACAACTGACTCTTGACGAACCAAATAGAATTTGATAAAATATATATGCTTTTGAAAAAGCATATGCGAAAGTAGCTCAGTTGGTAGAGTGCAACCTTGCCAAGGTTGATGTCGCGAGTTCGAGCCTCGTCTTTCGCTCCAAATATAAGTCATTCGTTAATAACGATTACGAATGACTTATATAATTATAAAAAATGGTAATAAAATATATAACATTTTCATATTATATATTATGAATTATGGCGACATAGCCAAGTTGCTGAAGCTATGCGAAACGCAGTGAGCTACAGATTCAGCATACAATAACATTGTAAATTTTTTAAACGGCGACATAGCCAAGTGGTAAGGCACGAGTCTGCAAAACTCTGATCCCCGGTTCGAATCCGGGTGTCGCCTCCAAAACCCTAGTATAAAAATACTAGGGTTTATTTTTTATTATTTGTATATTACTTTCTATTATATAGTATTATTAAGGCTTTTAATAAATTTTATTTTGAAAAAATTTTTATTATATTTTATTGTTTTTTATTAATATTATAAAAAATTGCATTAAAATTTTTTACTTTAAAAAATTATCATATACATACGTATTCTATATAATATATATACAAAAGAAAGGTAGTAATTATAAAAAAGCTAATAAAAAAAGCTTTCCTATCTAGCACATAGAAAAGCACAAAACACTAGAAAAAAAGAAGTTAAAGCGATGTTTGATATGCTAACCAATCTTTAATCTAGACAGAGAGGAAAAATCCTATCTGCCTATTAATTATAATAAATTTTATTTTAAAATTCAATGAGATTAATTATAAATTTACTTTTACAAAATTAATTACTATATGCATCAAATTCAGAAATTTCAGGATATTCATTGTTCAAAGTATTTGGGTTAATTCTTATATACAACATATAAAATGAGGTAGCAAATATACTGCTTGCATCATGCATAAGTATGCCATGAAAATTAGTATTATATTTAGTATTATTATTAACTTTTAATTTAACTTCAAATGTATGCTCTTCATCATTTACATCTGGATAATATTCAGCTGTTACAAGATCAACAATAGTAAAAGTTACTATAGCTTCATTATTCCCTAATTGTTCAACATTTTTAATTTCAGTTACTCCTGTCCTTTGTATATCAAAATCATCAGACAAAGACATACTTTTCAACATTTCATCTTTTAATTTTTCATCAGATATATTTTTAAATATATAACATGTCAGACCCCAACTTACATCTATATAATCTCCCTCTTCTATATCTGAAAACCCTATGTGTTCTCCAGTTCTTCCATTTATGTAATTAGTACTTTCTTCCTCTCTTAAACAATACTTATTATTTTCTTTATCAAAAAAATAAATGTTATCATTCTCTATTTTTGAGATTTTTCCATCTCTAGATGTAATCTCATCATTTAAAAATTTATCTGTAATATCTTCCACTGTCGATTCCTCTATAGTATTTGATTTTTCTTCTACATCTATAACTCTTCGCTGGTATTCTTCAGACTCATCAGCAACTGACCACAAGGCAAAACCTATCCAGAATATAACTAATATAGTAAAAAGTATTATTCCAGCTATTTTTAATTTTTTTATTTTCAATGCTAGTCCTAATACAGTCAAAGAAATACTAACTATTAATATAACTACTGTTCCATATATTATTAGCATAAAATCACTTCCTTAATTTTTTTATATATTATACCATATAAAACCAAGAAATATCTTTTATACAAAACAGGGATTCAAAGAACGTCCCCGAATCCCTTTCTCCATATTCTTAATATTATTTACTATAAAACTCTTTAAATAATCAATAAATTCAAGTTTTTTTACAGCTTTATCAGCACTTATTGTAAGCTCTAATATTTTTTCATTATCTATATATACACATAGTTTACCTATATATGTGTCTTTTTGAATTGGAGCTGTTATTTCATTTATATTAAAGATTTTTACATTAATTTTTTCTTTATCTAATTTTTTTATTGGAAAATAATAACTTTCTAATTTTTCTAATTTAGTATTGATATTTTCTTCTTTTCCCTTTATTACAGTTATTCTTTTCTCGTTTATCTGTTTCCACTCATTATATTTCTCATTTATTATGTTTTCTAAATTATATATTTCATAATTAGCATATGCATACTCAATTAGTTTTACACTATCATTTGTTCTATCTTTTTTTGTATCTGCTCCCAAAACTACTGTAATTATATTCATTCCATCTCTATTTACAGAAGTTACTAAACATCTATTAGCTCCATTGGTAAAACCTGTTTTTACTCCATTTACTCCATATAAATTACCTAACAATTCATTTGTGTTTTTTAACTCTTTACTCCTACCATTAATTGATATTGTAATATATTTAGTATTAACGATAGAAGCAAATTTTTCTATATTTAATGCATAATCAGCCATTTTAGCAAGCTCAAATGCGGTTGTATAATGTTCTGGCATATCTAGTCCATGTGGAGTAATAAAATGAGTATTTTCTAATCCTAATTCTTCTGCTTTCTTATTCATTTTTTCTGCAAATCCTTCTACACTACCCCCAACATATTCTGCCAAAGCAACTGCTGAGTCATTACCGCGAAACCATTAATAATCCATACAATAAATTGTTGACAGTAATTTTATCTCCTGCCTTAAGCCCTAATCTAGATCCACCTGTTCCAGCAGCTTTTTTAGAAACTATAACAGTATCATCCAAATTAGCATTCTCTATTACTACTATTGCAGTCATTATTTTAGTAGTAGATGCCATAGGTCTCCTTTCATTTTCTGCCTTTCCCCATATAACCCTTTTAGATTTTCTATCATATATTATAGCTGCACGCGAATTTATTTTTGGTTCTTCTTTATTGTTTGCAGTCTCTATTACATCCTCTGTCCAATTAATAATTTCCATATCGTCTATATCATCAGCATATACTACAGTCGTAAAAAATAAATTTATAATTATTAATATCACAAATAATTTTCTTATATACACAAAAATCACCTATTCAAATATATTCGAATAAGTGATTTTTATTCTTTTTTATTCCTCCCATGGAGCTTTTCTCTCTTCTAAAGAATCATATTCTTTCTCTTTTTCTTGCTCTTCTTTTTTACGTTGTTCTTCTCTTTTTCTTTCTTCATCTAATTTTCTCTCTAACCTTGATTTATTTCCTTTTTCTTCTTCTAATTTATGTTTTTCAGCTTCTACATCTGAAGGCTTGTAATTTGAGGTTTGTATTGGTTCATTTGTATTTCTATTAGTTAATGATATTTGTCCATAATTTATATCTATTCCTAAACTTGATGTAGTACCATCTTTTCTTGGGACTACCATATCAACACTACTTTTACCACACTCTCCTGGTTGCTCATCTGTCCTTGCAGTTCTTGCTCCAACAAAGTCTGGGTTAAGCTCAAATTTATTGTCTGGTCTTAAACCGACTAAACAAATTGTACCATTTTTAGTTATTCCCATATATTGTTCTGCATATCCGGTCTCTCTACCTACTACATCTCTTGAAAAATTTTCATCTTCTATTCTTACTAATGAAACTAATTCTAAACCAGTATCTTCTTGCATTTTATTTACTGTTTCTTTCTGCTCTTCTTTTTCTTCTTCTTTCTTTAAATCAGTCTTATCTTCTTCTTTAGAAATCTTTTGCAAATCTTTTGGATCTATTTCTTTTAAATCTAGACATTGAGGTGGAATTAGTGCTTCTAATTCTTTATGATACTCATCAGTTATTTCTAATAACCCTTGCTCATTTGTTGTAGCTATTAATTCATAATTCTTATATATATCATAGTTACCTGTTTTATATGCTACCAAAGCTAATTCCTTTGCTTTCGCTTTTATTTGGTCTAATTCTAAATCTGACAAAGAATAGATATTTTCAATATCTCCTTTAGATTTTTCTTCAGTCAATAATTTATCTTTAAGAGATATTAAATACTTACCATCTTGTTCTTTATCTTCTAATTTTTTTATTTTCTTTTCTATTTCTTGAATTCTTTCATTTTGTACTTCCAATCTTTCAGATAAATCTTTTTCTGACATAATATCTCCCCCAATCTATTGTTTTACATCAAATGATAATTGAAAATCATTAAATCCATTCTCAATTAAAATAAATTTTTGATCCATAGAATAACTTGAATCTAATGGTGTTTTTACTGTAGTAAATAATATATAATATTTTCCTTGTCTCTCTATATTGTTATATTCTACAGTTATTAGACTTGAAGGAAATTTTTCTTTTGCATAATTTGCAAAATCATCTACTGTTTTGAAATAGTTATTTTTAAAGTCTGGATATAATAAGGCATAAGCCTTATCATAATCCTTACTTTCTATATATCTAATAAATTTTCCACAATATTGTTGTATTCTAGTTCTTTCATCTTTATCTTTTAAATCTTCTATTTCTAATTGGTTAGTATTTTCTTCTATTTCTTCTGCAGTTACAACATTTTCTTGTACAACTGTATTAACTACATTTTCACTTTTACTAGCTTCTAATTTTTCGACATTTTTCATTACTTTAAATATTGAATTAATATTTATAATTGTCCATATTACTACAGCTACTGTTAGTATTACTAAAATTATTTTTTCATTTCTTATTTTAAGATCTTTCTTATTTCTCATCCTATCCTCCTATAATTAATTGGAACTATTTGACAAAAAGCTTACATACGCTGATGAATAACTAGCTGTAATATAGCACTCTAAAGTTTTATCAATATTTTTATATTTTATCATTAAAACTGCAGATAAACTACTGCCTTCTGTTTCTTTTATAGAATCTTCGTCATATTCTGCTGATTCAAATTCTAAATTTGTTTCTCCCAATTTTTTTATAGCATTAACTAAAGAATAGAATTCATTTATATTTTGATCTTTTATTCCTGTTAATTTTCTCATACCTTTATCAGTATAGTATTGCTTTAACTCATCTTGTGAAGTCATATTTTTTGTTTCTGCTGCAATTTGTGGAACTGTTCCTGTCATAAAATCAGAAATCTTTCTGCTTAATTCTGTACTAGTCATATTTCCTCCGTATTTAGAATTAAAAGCATTTCCATTAGTAACATAAGTTATATTTTCTGTTTTTTTAGAAAAATCTTGTACTTCTTCTGCTACTTTTACATTAACTAGTTCTTCTCGTATATGTTTAGCTTCTATTCCTAATATTATAGAAATAACTAAATTTAGTATTAGCATAATTATTAGTAAAAATTTTATATGTTTCATATTTTAATTCTCCTCTAATTTTAAGGTAGTGAGGACATATTTTGACCTTCACCATATTTATCTGATGGCTGTTTAGTTTTTATCCAATTAATAATTCCTTCTTCGTCAATTGCTCCAGTTAAAGCATCTTTTGCAAGTACATATTGTGAAGTCCATCTAGGTGTTAAATATCCTGCTGTTGACTTAACTCCTAATGCTTTTGTTAATAACGATTTTGTTGCTTGTTCATCAGAATCAGATTGAGAAAATGCTGCAAACCAGAAACTATCACCCTTTCCCCAGTTTACCAAAGACATAAATGTTCCCTGTGTTATTGGATGTTTATCCAGTAGCCATTCTTTATCTGTACCTGTGTACGGTTCTATTAAATAATCATTTATTGATACCTGCATCTGGACTTCTAAAAATCCATCTCTATCTTTTGAACATATAGATTGGAATGCAGATTTTATCTGCGGTTCTAAAGCCAGGATTTCATCAATAGATTTTCCGACAAATGGTTGTAATTCTGAACATAAACCTGGGTTTAGTTCTATAGCTTTTTCACAGAACTCTGGAATATTATTTGGTGATCCTGCTTTTTTTGTAGTAGTCCATTGCGAAATTCCTACTGCTAGTTCACCTGGAGTTGTCCATCCTACTGATTCTGGTCCTTCTCCAGGAGTATCTGTTCCACCTGATTCATAAGGAATCCAATAGAAATATGCCCAATCTGTTTCTAAACTATTATCTACCAATCTAATATAAGATTCTACATCTTCAACCATAGAATTTTCTCGATTTAATAGATATAAAGCTATATCAGAATTTGTTGTAGTTCCTATAACAGTTCCCTCTTTTATATATCTTTTACCACCTTTTTCTATATAAGCTGGTGCATCTATTCTTTTCTGTTCTTCTTCTTCAAATTCTTCTGCTACTCCTTCAGCATCTCTATAATCATCAGCATATCCATTTTCTATAAAGTATCTTTTTGTATGCTTTACTTGTTGATATTCAGATTGTACATTTGCATCGATAGTTCCTTTTTTAAATCCTTTTATGTACATTATATATCCTGTACATATTCCTTTATATTCATTATAGAATTCTTCATATTCTGAAATAGATGAAGTATCTAAAACCTTTATCTTTATATAGTCGTCTCCTTCTTCTATAATCTCGCCAGTTACTGGTGAAACTACATTTAAATCAGGTTCAAAACCATCATATGATACATTATCAGCACTTCCTGAAGGACGATAAGCACATACTAAATTTTCAGAAATTGGTTCATTAAATGGTTGTTGAGATTGAATTCTGCCTGCATTTCCACAGTCATATCTTTTATTTTTTCCTGCACATATGAAAACATGTGATGCACTTGTTTTTTCTGCATTTGTCTCTCCTACGAAAACAATATCTCCTGCTTGAATATCATCTACACTTTCAATCTTTTGCCAACCTTGTTTTTGACAATATTCCATTAATGGACTTGCAGCAGCTGATGTTGTTAACCCATATTCTGGTTGATCAGTATATCCACATTTATACAATGCCCAAGAAACCAATCTATCACAACTAATTCTTTTTACACCGTCACTATTCGTTTCTCCATTTTTTGGTGGCATATATTCTGCATTTCCATATGTAAATCCATTTTCTCTTACATAGTCTGTAACTTCTTGTGCTGCATTTAAAAATTCTGTTACGAAATCTTCTGATGAAGATGAATTTGTATTAGAATTGTCTGAAGAATCCTCTTCTGAACTATCATCTTCAGATGCTACTGTTGAATCTGGATTAAAGTTTGCCTTGTATATTTGTACCTCTTCATCTTCCTCTATTCTGTCGCTTCCATCTGCTTCGTATCCTGCCTTAATATTATCTGTAGAAACTTTACTTCTAATTAATGTTCCATAATCTGCTTGCTGTTTTTCATATCTTCTTATTGGCCAGTACAAATTAACATATCCACTTATTGGCCATTGGAAAACATGTGTATCGTCTACTCTTAAATCATCTTTTGTAAAATATCCTAACTCTACAAATAATTTTTTTAGGTCTCTTAATATATATTCTGAATCTTCGGTTTTTGAATTTTCTAGTATAGAAAACGCTGAAAGTGCATTTTGTCTTACATTAACTTCTTTATATATGTTTATTCCTTCTTTTTCTTCTTCAGCTTCTACTGCATCTTCTGCTGCTTTTCTTGCAATCTTATCACTTTGTATTATATCCCATGATGCTGAATATGCCTCATTATAAACCTGTCTTAATTCGTCTATCTTCTCTGCAGTCTCTTTACTTCCATCATATATAAAATATTTTGCAGGCTCTCCATCTGTTCCAAGGAATAGCTCTTTTGTATGTTCATTAACTTTGCCTCTTATTGCATCTTCTACTTGAACTAATTCACTACCTGATCCTACAGTTTCTACTGTATAGAAAGCACCTTTATCGTTTTCTGCTAAGACACTATCATCAGATTGTTCAACCGGTACGAATTTATTTTCATACGTATTTTGACTTGTACTCCAATTATATGCATTATAACCACCATATTCACCAGTTTCATCTATGAAGATAACATCTCTATACCAATGTTTGTTTACTTGGGTTATATATGGTTGAATTCTATTTATTTTTGTACCTTCACCTTGTCCCTCTGCATTATTATAATCAATTGCAGCTTCAATAGAATCAGTTGATAAACCTATCTTCTCTAATTCAGTATTTAATGCTTTTAAATTATCGGCCATTTTAGCATCTTTTTCAACTAATTTATCAACATCTTCTTTTACTTTTGGTTGTATTTCTTTAAATTTATCTTGTAAAAATTCAAATAATTCGTTTTCTTCTTCTTCTGTCAAGCCACCCTTTTTGGCTTCTTCAAACTTTTTATAGTATTCATCCATTATTCCTGTAGTATCATTTTTATATACCCAACCACTAGAAAATATACTGTCATGACTGGTTTTTCCTACTATCTCTGCATATGATTTTCCAACTTCATCAGTATAAAACATTACATCTGGATTATCTTTCTTAACTTCTGCAATTGCATCATCTAAATACTTATTAAACATATTTTCAATAGAATGATCATAATTAAATAATGCTGAATCATCTGCTCCATCATATCTTTGTAATATAGTCTCATTCTCTCTTAAATATTTTCTATTATTTCCACTATCAATGCTTGCTGAAATAAATGCTTCTAAGTTACTATATCCTGCTTGTATATTTTTTACTGTATCAGAAGTTTCATTATCATCTATAAAATCCTTTATAGTTTGTAAATCTGTTACTGATAATTTCTTATCACTACTTACGTGCATATCTAAATTTGCTAAAGACTCATCTACTGAGGCAAAATTAGTTCCTCCCTCTGTAGGGTTTGTTATATGATATTCAAATTTTATATTTACTGCACTTTTTATTGTTTTAATATGTATCTCTGTACTTTCTTCTTTATCCATATCAAATCTATATACCAAATCTGGTGCCATAGTAGCTAAATGTAGTGTTAAAGATAATTCTAGAGGTTTACCATATCTTGCTGTCCAGCCCTCCATATTATAAGTATAATATGAAGTCTTAAATGGTGATTCCCAAACCTTAAATGTTAATGTTTTTGATTCTACATCAGCAGAAACACTATCTAAGAATCCCATTTTTTTGGCATTACCGTCGTTCCCTTCTGCATTTTCGTACATACCTTTATCAAAATATAACATACCAAATTGTGGATCTCCTGAATCTTTAGATACTTCCATTCCAAGTATATATCCAGCCACATCACCTGCTATATTTAAAATTTTTGAAACTCCCGATTTAAATTTTTCATATGGTACATAAGTATTGTAATCTGCGGTTAAATATGCATTTAAATATTTACTACTAATTTTAGCTTCATCACTATCACCATCTATAATATTTCCCTCATCATCTGTATACTTTCCAAATCCAAATTCGTAAGGTGGATATCCCATATTCGTTAAATAGTCAGCTAATTCTTTTTGCTCTTCTGTTCCGAAACGTGCAGAGTTACCAGCATAATAAGTTGCAAGTTCTGTACAGAAGTCTGTTGCTATATCCGAAAGTTTATTTGTTAACAATCCTGGCATTTCTAGAAAAAATCCAATTATTCCTACTACTAATATAATTACTATTATAATTATTATTACTACAATTCCAGCAACACCTAAAGCTCCTAATCCTTTTAAACTTTTTAAAATTCTAGTTAAAAGCTTTGCCTTTTTAACTGCGCCTGCTGCAGCATTGCCAGCTTTTTCTATTTTTTCTGAACCGGAAGTTTGCTTGGTACTGGTTGTATCATTTAAATTTTCATTATTTTCTGCCAAAATATCACCACCTTTATTCCTCTGTATGGAAGTTGATTCTTAAAGTATATATTCTAATTGCATTATCTAATTCTGATTGTCTTGTACTTTCATTTCCTGAATATGACTGTAATACTCTAATATTATTAAACATCATATATGTTGGAGCATTACCATCATCACAATATTTATTAAATTGGAAAGTATAGCTCTTACTTTCATTTGGCTGTAATACAATTCCATATGTTCCTACACTCTTCTCACTTCTTTCGTCTTCTCCTGTATTTATTACTACCTCATTATCAGTTGTTCCATCTGCAATTACGATTGGATGTGTAGATCTATTTGTTAAAGTAACACTATATAATTCATGATCATAATATACTTCTTTATATGCTATAGAAATCTTTAAATTTTCATCTTCAGCAAAAATATTTAAATTATTTTTTCTTACAAATCCTGATATAGCTAATTTTAGTGAATCATCATCTTCTGTAAATACAAATTTTTCTTCACTATAATAAAATTCTTTACCTGTAAGACCTGTTGCCATTAAATCTTCCATTAAATTTACGTCATATATATATTGTTTTCCTACATTTGAAAAATTCTGAATACTATATGATCTTTTTTCATTAAATTTATTATCTACATATTTTTTGAAAGTATTTAATGTTGGATATACAGCTTCTTTACAATCATCAGAAAGCATATTATATGCAGCTTCGTATTCTTTATTATTACATCTTTGGACAAATGTATCTATTGTACTTTCTATTGTAGCCTGCCATTTTTCTGGAACTTCATCTTCTGCCATAACAGAAATATTAGGTTCGTATGTTGTTTTTGGAATTTCTTGTTTTGGCATATTCTTTAATATGTAATTAACAGCAAATATTATTGCCCACGCTATAACAACAAAAATTATTATTCGTTTATATTTCTTAAAAAGTCGTCTAATTCTTAATCTGGTATCAATTAAACTCATTTTCACTCCTTATATTAATTAATCATTTATTTTAATGGAGGCTATGGGTTTCCTCCTCCATTATTATTTTGTCTTGCCTGTAGTTCTTGCATTTTTACTAAAGTTCTTTCCATGTCTTTTGCTATATTTTGTTGAGATATTCCCATTTGTTCAAAAGTATTTCTATATTGTGCTAAACTTTGTGCTAATTGTTGGTCTTCCTGTGCAAATGAATTTACATCTTGTCCTTGTAAAACACCTCTTGCTATTGCTTCATATCTTGTTGCTGCAGTAACTGGAGAATTTTGTAATCCTCTTGTTTGTACCCAATCATTATAAGCTTGACCAGTTTGTGTTCTAACCGCTGTTTTTTGATCACGTTTTGTAACCGCATTATTTATTATATTTTTCTCAGCTGTATATGCTCCTTTTCCAACAGTATATCCTATAATTGCTCCATTCATACCACCAGCACCTGCTCCCATTGCAGTCAAAGCAAATTGTGGGGCATATGTTGCAAGAGTTGCCGCTGTACCAATACCTTTCCTTGCAATCCATCCTACTGGTTTGCCTGCTACTCCTAAAACTTTTCCAGCTTTAGTATTTGCAAGTTTTTCTGCACCGCTCTTAACTTTAGACACCACTGGATTAGTCTTTCTACCTTTTTGGTAACCTTTAGAAATATTATGATTACTATTAACATTATTTCTAGCTTGATTTGTTTGTCTTGGTCCTTGTGCACCGCCTGCTGCAGGGGCAGCTCCTGCTGCTCTTCCACCAGCACCACCTGCTGCAGATTGTCCAATTTTACTTAAGCTACTTCCTAAAGATTTAACAATTGTTAATGTCATAAATGTATCTCCTAAGTTGTGAGCATGTTCGAAGCTGAATATTCCTCTTACTATATGCTCTGCTTGATGTATAAATAATAGCATTATGCAACCTAAAATTGCTGCTCCCAGTGTTTTATCTTGCATTAAATCTAGTGCTGTTGTTGCAAAAACTATATAAATTAAACATTGAAATGGTTGTATCAAAACAGTATATACAAATTCTTTTACCCATTTATTTAATGCTTGTGATTGATTATCACCCATTTTATCTATAGAATATGTTACTGTAACAATTGGTGATATTATTATTAAAAATGCTAATGTAAGCATACGTTTTATATAAAATACTAAGAAAGATGCTGTAACACCAACTAGTATGCAAAATGCTATTGCAGATCCAAAGCCCATTGTAAATGAAATCGGATTCACTCCCTGTATAGCAAATCTATCCATTACATCAGAAAATATTGAAGTATCAACAGCTTTTCCCATTGCTTTTTCGAGAATAGTAACTAAAGCATTATTGGCATTTAATGTAAAAGCTATTATATATTGTAGTAAAAATACTAAAACAAAACTTACTACCCAATCTTTTAACATTGTTTTATATTTTGCCTCTTCAGATGCTACTGTAGAGATAGCCATTCTAATTCCTACATATACTAATACTGCAAGTAAAATACCTATTGCTAAATTTCTTAAAGCATAGTACCATATTGCGATATTCTGCCTTATTGTTAATACTCCTGCACTTAAATCAGAACCATCAGCTCTTTTAAAGCTAAAGAAATTCACATCTGTTATTTCGAGTTTGTCAAATAGAATATCTTGTGGACTAATATTAATGTCAAATTGACCTCCCGCAATAGATGCAATTCCACCTATTACTAATCTTAATGCATAACCAAATGCTACAATTAGGATTCTTAATGGCCAAGTAAGTAAACCTGCTACACCATCTGCTACTCCTCCAATAAATCCCTCAATTTTTTCCACTACGCTGTTTTCTTCTTTCTGTGCAGATGTTGTTGTATTTGTTGTATTATCTGCATATACAACACACATTACATTTGGTAGCACAAAATTCAACATTGTAATTATACATATGGTAATAGTTAATATTTTGAATAAACTCCTTTTCATGTTATCTCCTTCCCCCATCTATATCTATGTTTCTAAAAGTTACACTTGTTAGTACATTTTTTAAATTACTACGTTTCTCATTAGTTGAATGAATGTCTGTGCTAGCCTTATATAGATAAGATTTATCTTTATTGCCTTCTAAATCAGCATACTCTCTATCTATTCTCTGTAATTTTTGCATTTGTTCTCTTAGCTCTTCCATTCCTTTTTCTGCTCTTTTGTTTGCATCATGTTTTTTCATAAGATCTTCAATTGTTGATTTTAATTCATCTGCCTTTATAGTTTCTGAATAATCAAATCTATCACCTTTTATAATTGATGGATCATTTGCTAAATTTTCATCCTTAATTGACTTATCATCTATTTCTTTCTCTAAGTCTTTCATGAATTTTGATACTCTTTCATCTGTTTCTTGTTTAATTTTCCTTTCTGTTACATCATCTATTTTATAATTATTTTCTCTTAAGTATTTGTCTCTTAATTTATCTGAAATATTATTTGTAGCTTGCTGTCTTACCCTTGTTTTTACTGTTTCTATACTATTTTTTCCAATCGTTTTATCATCAATTCCTAAATCGTCTTTATATGGTTGTAAATGTCTTTCTCTGTCTAATCTCTCATCTACCATGTCAGATATACTGAATATATCTTCTACAGTTCTTCTATATGAATCATCAAAAGATTTCTTAGCCATTGTTTTTATAGATTTATCGTCCATACCGTGACTTCCCATTGATTTGAAGTCTTCTTCCTTCGCTTTTCTTCCTTTTGTATATAAGTCAATAATATTTGATTCGGCACTTTTTGCTTCATTAATTTTTGACATTCTACTTTCGTAAGTATCTTGAATTTTAGCAGTTGGTTTTAATAATCCTTCATCAACCTTATTTTTTGCTGCATCTTTTGCGGTATTCTTAACTCCATTTGTTCTAATATTTGAAAATTTCTGTCTAATACTAGTTTTAGGTTTTTTTATATTTTTCTTTCCTCCACCTAGTATAACTGATGCCATATTAGTTGCTGCTACTTCTTCTAATCCTGAAACTCCCATTAAAGGAAGTGCAGTAACAATTTTTAAAGCATTTGTCATTCTATTATCATGTACTGTATATAAATCCTTTACAAATTTCTTTCTTGAATTTTTTCTATTTTCTCTAGTTCTTAATACTTCTTTATTTAAATCTTCTGATAATGAAGTTAATCTTTCTGCTTTTCCTTTTGGTACATATTGACCAGTAGCTACATCAATATTTTTAGTTCCAAGCCAACTCTTTCCTAATGCTCTTTTACCTAAATTACCATATCCTAATGCTTGTAACTGTACTTGTTTCTTTTTCTCTTTTCTACCTGTTGTATTTCTCTTTAAATCTTTTCCAAATTTAACAGCACCAGTAGCAAAACCTTTAAGTGATTTTCCAACTTCTCCTGCTACAAACATAGTTCCTAAAATTTCTGTTCTTGGGTTAGATTTTAATATTGTATCTAGTGATCTTGAACCACCGTCTTTATCTCCTACCATACTAAATATACTTGTAAATATATTTGTTGCTTTAAACATAAAGTTCATAACAACTAATGCTATCATTATTCCGCCCATAGATTCATTTGTCAATTGTAATACTACAGTTACGAAACATGTATATATTAGAGCATGTACACTTTGTATTAATACCAATAATGTGTAATCTTTCATCCATCTAGTAAATGCTTTTGCTTTTCCAGTCCTTACTTTTGATATAGCATAACTTGCTCCCATCATTGGGGCCATAACAATAAGTATACAAACTCCTAAAAGTCTTTTTATGTATATATATAAGAATTTCAACATTAATACTATTAATACAATATATAAAATAGTTCCTATCATTCCAGAAGAGAATTTTATTTCATAAGCTTTTGTTCTTACTGTTTCATATATACTATCTTCATATCCCATGCTTTTTTGGGCATCCATTATCCATCCTAATATTGTAGAATTTAAATTAAGTACAAATATTAGGAAGAAATGAATAACAAATATTATAAGAAAACCTACAAGCCAATTTACTAACATTCTCTTATATTCTGCTTTTTCTGAAGCTATTGAAGATATTGCCATTTTTATACCTATATATATTAAAATGACTAACATTACTGCTATTGTTACATTTCTTATTGCATAATACCATGTAGCAACACTATCTCTTATAATTTGTAATGAAGAATCCTCTTTTAACGTATATCCACCTGCAGTGTCTGAAAACATATTTACATCTAATAATGGAATTTGATTAAATATGATTTTGTCTATTGTTAGTTTATCATCACCTTCTGGTTGTAATTCTGTTGAAGAAGGTGTATATAAATTATCATTATCTAATATTGATTGTGTTTGATTTTCTGCTGTATCAGAATTTACAACATTTGCTTGTGTTGTATTAGTTGTTGTATTTCCACTTGTATTTTCTTCATCTTCTACTGGTGCTTCTACTGCTTCACCAGTAAGAGCATCAAGTGATTCTGTAATAATATTAACAAAAATATTTGCCCATCCTATAATAACAACTTTTATTATCATGGTCATAAATCCAAGAATGTAATCAACTAATTGTGAAATTAAATTAAACAACCATGCTAATAAATTAGCTGATTTTGTACCTGAAAATGAACCTTGTGCTAAACCTTGATAATAAAATTCGTCTGCTGGGTCCTCTGTAGCATTATTTTCTTCTTCAAGAAATTCATCACTTGCAGGTACACTTCCTGATGGTGTTACTTGAACATCTTCATTTAATGCGAATATTACGTCAAACGAATCATTTTGGCTAGTTGGTGGTTCATGAACTTTTAATACTGGATCTGAACTACCAAAATTAAAATGTCTTAAATCTCTTGTTGAATTTGCACTTGGATTAGCTGCTGCTACCATCTCTGCATGCCCATCTCTTATTAAAATATCTCCTGGTTTTGCTTCTGCTGGTGAAACTTCGTGCCAATTTTCGTTTCTTAATGAAGTTTTATTTGTCGAAGCATATGAATCAAACCCGTAAAGAATATATATTTAATCCAAGAAATATCTGGTACATATATGCAACACCTGTAGTACAACAAGAATAAAATACAGATTTATCACTATTAAAATGTGCAGGTACATCTTCTGGTTCTGTACTATAAATTGTAATACTAGCATATTGTTCTATAAATTGTTCTGTCTGTTCTGCTAAAAATGATCTTGCACCATCGTCAAAATTTCTTGCAAAAGAAGATGATGTATTTGCTATAATAATATAAAATATAAAAAATGAGATTAAAATATTTTTAGAAAATTTCTTTAATTTGTTCATCATCTTCTCCTTCCTTTATAGTTCTATTTTTACATCTTTTCCATCATATGTTAATATTTTATTTACATAGTCAAAGTTTGTTACTTCAAACTTATCTGTTCCACTAACAATTGTTTTTGTCTCCCTTGTTGTTGCATTATATACATATATACCTTGATTATCTATACTATATATATAGTTATCATCATCATACCAATAAGTTGTACTTGCATATATATTTTTATTTAGTTCACTATCTGGATTACTTCCATCTATAGAGAAAAATGCAATATTATATTTTTTTCCATCTTCATTTCTTACTGATTTTTCTGCATATTTAGTACTTAAGTAAGTATCTGCATCGTTTGGGATCTCACTCTTTTCCATTCTTCTGCTTAATTCTTGTTCAATTATTAAACTATCATTTGTTTTATAATATAATTGGTAATAATCCTTATGTTCTTCTTTAAAAGAGCCTGTATATTCTTTGTAAATTTGTATACCATTTAGAGCATTAGTACTATTATCTATTTTTACTCCTTGTAAAGGATAATAAATTTTACAATAATCAGTATTATAAGAATAGTATGAATAATCCGGCCATAAATTTGTTAATTTATTCATAAATGAATTAAAATCTCTATCTTCATTATATTGCTCTACGATTTTTTCGAATTGAGTATAATTATATATAAATCTTGGATATATAGAAATTTCATCTGCAGAAAAACATACATATAAATCTTTTCCCATATATTCTAATATTGCATTTTTTTCTATATAATTATCACCTAATTCTGCTTTTATATCATCAAAACTGTCGCCAACCTTAATATCATTTATAACTGTTTTCCCAAATTTGTTTGTAAATACTATATTAAAAATCTTTCCATTTATATTTCTTACTCTGTATCCGTTTTCAAAATATATATCATAGTTTCTAAATGTACTAGTTTTTGAACCAAAATTTACATTTTCTGTATTCCATTCATTATTTATTAATGTTTGTAATTCTGAATTCACATTAAATTCTGTTTCTTTAAATTCTTGCTTATTTTCTAAATTATATTGTGATAACAATTTATTAAAATATTCTGATTCCTCTACATCATTAAAGTATTTCTTTGTAATAGATATAGCATTTGTATCTACCCTTATAATAAGATTTCTAGATTCATCTATTAGTCTAATTTTTCTGTATGTTAAATATTTGGTAATTGCATCTATTGTTACATCATAATATGCTTGTTTAGATTCTCCATCTATATATGGATCATATTTAAACTCCAAATAAATATCCATATTATATCCATCTTGCTCTGAATCTTTACTAGATATAAATTTACATTCACAAAATTCTACTACACTTTGCAAAGAATTTGCTTCATCTATAGAATCTATTTTCTTATTACTTTGAGTAAGTCTCATAGCTACAATTAATATGATAAAAAATGCTACAATCGCCGTTGATATTATAATAATTTTCTTTTTTCGCTTATTCATTGTTTTTTTATTTTTTTTCTTCATATAAACACCTCTATGCCCTATGTGCAAATCTTGCTAAACGAATTCCACCTAATGAACTTATTGAATTTGCACCTCTTATTCCTAAAACATTCTTTACAATTTTCTCTCCTCTAGATAAACCTATTAAGAATATTGCTGCAAGTAATGGTGCTGCTGTTGCAATCGCTCCTGCTGCTGATATAAATATCATATATATTACTAAATGCAGTGGTTGAATAAAAATGTTTATAAGAATTTCTTGTAGCCATCTTTGGAAGCCTTGAGCTTTACCATCTCCAATACTATCAATTGGATAAGTTATAGAAATTAGTGGAGAAATTATTATTAATATTCCAACAGATAAAACCCTTTTAAAATATAAAATAAAGAATTTTAATTGGTAGTAAATAATTACCCAATACAATACGCAAATAGCTACATAATTCCAACCCTTAAGTGTCTCTAGCTTTTGCATTATAGAATCTTCTTCTGGATTTTCTATTGTTCCATTACCATACATTAAAGTTTTTTCTAAGTTATCTGAACTTTTTGGTACTAAATCTACTAATGCATTCGACACATTTATTGCAAATGTAACAATATATATTAATACAAATATTAAGCAGAAACCTTTTACCCAACTAATTAACATCTTTTGATATTTTGCTTTTTCATCAGCTACAGTAGAAATTGCCATTCTAATTCCTACATATACTAATACTAAAAGAGTTAAACCTACTGCTAAATTTCTCATAGCACTATACCAAACTATAATACTTTGAGTTAACTTTCCATTTAATTTCTCTGTTTCATTTACGTTTCCAAAGAAATCTATGCTGAACATATCATATTTTCCAGATAATAAATCTTGAATTGTAAATTCCATCGTTCCAGATCCAGAAACTTGTTGTGAATTTACAACTGATTTTAATATAGCACTAATTAAAGTAGGTATAATGTTAAGTATCCTTGCAAGTGTACTTGCTGTAGCTCCACCCATACTAGGTTCTGGAGATACTTTATGTTTAGATGACCCACCTTCAGCATTTGCTGTAGTTTTACCATCGTTCATAAAGCTATCTGCAGATTCATTTGAAATTCCACTCATTACTTCGTTAACATTTTCCTTTTTTGGCTCTGCAGCATAGGTTGTTTGCATAGGTATTATTAAATTAAAAATTGTTACAATTAGTATAACTATTAAACCTACTTTTTTAATCATTTACTCTCCCTCTTAATTTATGATTGTGCATTTCTTTTATTTCTTTGTTCTTCTCTTTGTTTTTGTTCTTGTATTAATTTAATTTTGTTAACATTTGTTTCTACGAATTCAAATTCTTTCTTAGTTGGTCTTATAGAAATTATAGCTGTATCTGAACCAACTTTTAATAATCCTTCACCCCTGTTACATGTTGTTAAGAAAGCTGCTTCACCTTCACTTAATTTAAATACTTCCTTTATATAAGGAATTTCTGATTTATCTTGTGCTAAGAATAATTTTGTATCTGATGAAGTTAAAACTGCTTGTGCTTCTGGTTTTTCATAAAAATCTTGGAATTTTTGTGACATAACAGCTAATGAAACATTTCTTTTTCTAGCACGTCTTGCCATTGTATTTAAGAAATCAACAGCTTCTGGATATGGAAGTAACATCCAAGCCTCATCAATAAGTACTCTTTTCTTAGCAGCCTTTTCTTTATCTTCACTATTTTTCTTAACATATTTTTCCCATATCCAAGAAAGTAAGATTTGTTGTGCAAGTGGTCTTGCAAATCTTTCTTCTAGTTGTGATATGTCAAGATTTATAAATGGTGTTCCATCTAATAATTCGAATGTTGATTGTCCATCAAAATATGCCATTTGACCATTATACTCTCTTACATATTGTTTCATAACTTTAGATAAATAACTATAATGGAATCTGTAGTCTGGGTTCTCGTTTTCTTGACCTTTTCTTAAAATTCTTTTAAACCAAGAACCTATTGTTGGCATTTCCTTCTTTACTCTTCCTATGTAATTTTTAGAAAATCTTTTAGTTTGATCATTTTCTTCAAACAAACTATTTATATCATCTGTAATTCCTCTTGATTCATATTCTTCTGCAACAGATTCTGCAATAATTTGTTTTGTAAGTTCGTTTACTTCCTCACTTCTTGTACTACCTCTAGCCATTGTAAGTAATGCTTGTGTAACATCCTCTACTTTATTTTCTATATTCAAAACTACTCTTTCTCTTCCTGTTATTTCATCTTTTACTGTTTCTGGTTCTATATCAAATAAGTTGATAATTGTATTAGAGTTTGGGCTTATTGTTACATTAACTCCACCTAAAGCATCTGCAACAACTCCATACTCACCTTCTGCATCTAGTGCTAAACTTTCTATTCCCATTAAAACTGATGATCTTGCTGTAATTGTTTTTATAGTAACACCTTTACCAGCACCAGATTTACCAAATATAACTAAATTGTAGTTTGCAAGTGTAGAACTAAAGTTATCAAACAATATTGGTAATCCTGTTTGTTTATCGAAACCAATTGGTATACCATTTTCATGTCCAACTTCTGAAGAAAAGAATGGGAAAACTGTTGCCATTGAATTTCTATCAAAATTATGTGCTTTTTTAATTGTATTTTCGTTAAAAGGTAAATTAGATCTAAAAGCTTCTTCTTGAATTGCCCATGCTGGTTTTACATCTATTAATGTTTTTGACATTTCAGAAGCTAGTAGTTCTGTCTCTTTATCTAGGTCTTCTAGACTATATGCAAATAATGTACATACTATTGTAGATTCATATAATTTATTAAATCCACTTGCTATTTGATCTCTTAAGTCTTCAGCCTCTATCCTTTTTTGTGCTAAAATTCTTTCACGGTTTATATCACCTCTATCTATAGCAACAAGTCTTTCTGATTCTAGTTCATTAATTGTTCTGTTTAAGTCTGTTTGTGATGAACTTTCACTAATTGGTGAAATAAATACAGATGTATTTACATCTCCAAATGTATACATACTTCTTAAAAATTCTGGGAATGTACACATTCTAGGAATATTTGCTACAATCATACTCCTTGCATATCTTGTTTTAGTAGAAACGATTTCTACATGATTTATATTAGAAAAATCTATTCCAGCAGGAGCAATTAAATCTTTTATTCCCTTTGCATTTTTTCCAAGCACTCCTTTTGGTACTTCTATATTCTTTTCTTTTTCTTCAACATTTTTATTTTTCATTTAAAACTTTCCTCCAATCCCTTGTTATTTATCCGCTTTTCTTGGTCTTCCTCTTGTTGTCTTCTTTTTTGCTTCTGTTGGATTTGTTTTATCTTCTGTTTTTTCTTCTTTCATATTATTTTTTTCTTCTTTTTCTTCTTGTTTAGTTTTTTCCTCAATTATTCTCTTTGTTTCATTATATAAGTCTGGACTTAATTGATTTTTATATTCTTCAATTATTTCCATTGTTCTTTCTCTTAACTCGTTGTTTAATTTTTCTTTATCTTTTAATATATTGTCTGCTTCTACTAAACTATCTGAAGCTAAATCCACAGCCATATCTTCTAATTGTTCATCAATTCTGTCTTTACGTTTTTGTAAAACATCTTTAGATGTTGAGTATAAAGCATCATATTGTGCATCTAAAGCTCTATCTAATTGATATATTTGCTCTTCATCTCTGTTATATGCTATATATAATAATTCTGTTAATTCTTCTGAATTTAAAATTCTTCCAGAAACTTGTGCACTTCCTAAACTTCTTATTAATGTTTCTGATCTTGTATATAATTCTGTAAATACCATATTTATAATTTCATCTTTTGAATAATTAGAAATATTTCCTAATTCACTTTTAAAATAAGAAACTACTACATATGTTTTTTGTTGTAATACATTTTGGTTAAAACTCATTCTTCCTATATAATTAGATATATCTTGTCCATATTCTAAAACATTTTGTTTTCTTCTTATTTCAAAATCTACCATATCTACTTGTTTTTGATTACCTTGTTTTTCATATTCTACTCTTCTTTTTTGTAGATTTTTTATTTCTTCTGCTATAGAATTAACTTTTTCTTTATATGCATCTATTGTTTTTCTTAAATTTAAGCTTCTTGTTTGTACATATAACTGAATTGGAAATCTTATTGTATTTAAGAATTCTACGAATCCTCTTTCTACAGATTCTTTTTCTTCTTCAGATAACAAATCATAATTTATACCTTTACATTGAATTACCATTACATATTGTTGTCCGTTTTTTCTAATAATCATATCGTCTCTAATCTCATCAAAATCTAGTATTTTATCTGTAGTCTCTCTTTGTATTCCATTAAATTCTTTATTTGCAGTTTTTATTTCTTTTGCTTTTTCTCTTTCTTCTTTATTTACTTTACTTTTATACACTAAAAAGTAATATGCCACTACTAATGCTATAATTATTACTACTAATACAATTAGCATTATATTTAATCCCATTATAATACCATCCATATTATTGTTCCTCCTTTGTATTTTCTTCTTCTTCATCAACTTTTGTATCCGCATATGAATAAATGCGTCTTTTTGCCTTAAATTTTATATATCTATTTATAATTTCATCTAGTGATTCTCCACCAACTTTTTTTGTAACCGCAATTCCTGCTATTGTAGGTATTTTTACAGCACCATAAATCCATCCTAAAAGACCGAAGATTCCCATTATTATAAAACCTACTGTTTTATAATTTAATATCATTCCAAATATAACAAAAAATACTGATCCAATAAGGGCTCCTACTCCAGTAGTAATTAGAGATTTTGTGGTAAATATATATAATATTCTCGTCTCACCTTTATAATTTCTTGGAACATAATATGTACCCATTCTCGTTTCCTCCTTTTAGCCTTAGTTTTGTTTTTATTTTTATTAAAAATCTTTCATAAAGTTATATACAATTGTCCAAATAGTATATGCACCAAATACTACTATTATTGATACTACCAATCCAATAAGCTGTTTTTTTAACTTTGCTTGTGCTTCTGGACTAGTTGTAGTTGCATATTTAACACCCATTATACATGTTACAATAACTAAAATTCCTGAAGCTAAAGCAACTAAAGCTTGTGCAATAGGTAAAACTGCTGATGCAACATCTGAGCTTTTAATAACTTCATTTGATGAGCCTTTATTGATAAAGGATTTAGCATCGCTCATTAATTCATCCCAAGATTTTACTTTATCTGCTGCAAATGTTGTAGCTGGAATAAATATTATTGCTAAAATAATTAATGCATTAATAACAAAAATCGTTGATTTTTTCACTACTTAACACTCCTTTTCCCCCAACGTATACTTATAATTAATTATACTTTATATACTATTTTTTTGCAATAAAATATGACTAAATGTCTTAATTTTGTAAAATTTTCTCTGCTTTTCGAGTCATTTTTATAAAATATTATTTTATATGTATTTTGTAAAAAAATTGTAAAGTTTTATTAAACGCAAAAAGACCTAAATGTAAAGCAAGTTTTTCTTGCCTAACATTTAGGTCTTTTAACAATATTACATTTGTTGCGCAAATCGAGCGACTATTGCCACAAGATTTGTTGCTGCAAAAAAGATTATGACTCCTATTATATATGGTGTTAACTTTTCTTTAATTGACGCTTTTTCATTAGGACTAGAAAGCATATATCTCATACCTAATACTAATAATGCAATTAAAGATACTGCAGATCCAATTATTTGAACAACAGTAAAAACTTTTCCTGTTTTTACCCCTAAATCACTTACTCCTGATGTACCATAAATACCAGAAAAATCCGAAGTAGAAAAATCTGCATAAGCATAATTTGTAATATTTGCAATTATAAATACCATAAATATAATAATCGAAATTTTTAATATTTTATTTTTCATTTTCATCACCAAATATTATGATATTTGACCAGCGAAATTCTTAATAATTCCTAGTAATCCTGATGCAGCAAATAATACGATTGCTCCTACAATATATACAACAGCATGTTTTTTAATTTCTGCTTTATCGTTAGGTGCAGCTGAAATATATTTAATAGCTAACACTATAAGCATGATAATAGCAACTGCCACACCAATTATTTGTGCTACTGTAAGGAACATACCACTTATATTACTTAAAGAGTTACTTACAGTTCCAATTGAATGTGCTGAAATTGTTGGATATGAAGTAGCAAAAACCATTGATGTTGTAAATAAAATTGCTAGTACTACTGTTAATGCTGTTATTACTTGTGCCATTTTCTTTGAAATCTTCATTGCACTTTTCCTCCTCTTATTTATTATTTAATACTAATACATAAGTTTATTATACAACATTTGTTTTTTGTTTGCAATATGTTTTATTTTTTTAAAGAAAATGTTAATTTTTTGTAATATTTAAACATTCTCGACTTTTAATAATTCTTCATTATAATATTTTGCTATTAATACATCTAATTCTACGCTTATTTTGTAAATTACCTCATAATCCACATTTTTTTCTATACTTTTATTTAATTTATCCCTCACCTTGCAAATTTCTTCATTTAACATCTAAACCACTCCTTTTTTTATTTTTTTCTTTTGTATATTTTTATGCTACCATATTTTTACAGTACTTTCAACCAAATATTCCACTTTTTCAATACTTTTAGCGTTTTTCGTATGACGCTTTTTTTATTTTTTTTGCAAAATAAAAAAAGAAGATACAAATTTCTTCTTTTTCTTTTATTATATACAATTTTATTTTCTTGGTTTTACAACAGATAAAACCATTTTTTCATCTTTAAACTTATTTCTTAACATTTCATTTACATCATTAAGATTAATTTCTTTCCATTTTTCAATATAATCAAAAGTTATAATATTATTTAAATAATCTCTCATAAATATTCTAGCTATTTGTGCGGAACTATTGTATGAGGTAACTAGTCTACCATATATTTTATTTTTTGTTCTGTTAAATACTTTTTCGGAGATTCCGTCTTTTATTAATTTTCTGACATTTTCTTTAAACTTTTCAAAAACCTTTTCTGGATCTTTAGATGAAGAAAATATCATCATATGTGAATATATGTCAGAATACTCATATTCTAAATCAGGCTCGGTTATTATTAAACCTTCTTCATATAATTCTTTAAACAATTCTGAATTCTCGTCAAAAATACAATTTAAAATTATATTTAATATCAATTCTTTCTTTATAATATCCATTTCTTCTACTTTATCTTTAATTCCGATTACAAAAGCTGGTATGCTAACTTCCATCTCTTCTTCTTTCTTTTGTTTGAATACTTCTTCTTTCTCTACAGGATAAATTCTTTCTATTTTTTCTTGTATTTCGAAATGTTCCATATTGTTTTTTATTAAATCTAATACATATTCTGGTGTAAAGTTTCCGCATACAGCTAAAACCATATTAGAAGGATGATAAAACGTATTATAACAATTATATAATGTATCCTTAGTTATTTTATTAATAGATTCTACAGTTCCTGCAACATCAATTCTTACAGGGCAAATATTATACATACATTGTAATGCATTTAAAAACACCTTAGAAATCGGATCATCGTCATACATTTTAATCTCTTGTGCAATTATACCCTTTTCCTTCTCGACATTTTTATCTGTATAATATGGATGAAACACATAATTTAATAATTCCTTAAATGCTAGTTCAAAATTATCTATTGTTTCAAAGTAATATGCTGTATGATCGTTAGTGGTATAAGCATTTGCTTCTGCTCCTATAGCTGTTAATGTATCTAAACTGTTAGTTCCATCTGCTTGTTCAAACATTTTATGTTCCAAAAAATGTGCCACACCATCGGGTATAGTTACTTCCTCATTCGTTTTAGGTTCTATAAAATGATTATCAATTGATCCAAATTTTGTACCAATTATTGCCATCTTTTTATTTGTATTTTCCTTAGGGATAATAATAATTTTTAGACCATTGTCTAGTTCTTCAAAGTATGCTTTTTCTTTTACTGTTTTATTTTCTATAATTCTCATTATACCCTCCTAATTCCTTAAAAAATAAATTGTATTTATCTTAAGATTATTTGCTACTGAAATAACACCTGCCCTAGTAACTTTCTCTATATTATGCTTATATTCTTCGATTGTCATGGTTTTAGCAGATAATTCTTGTCCATAATAGTATGAAATCTCTATATCTTGTTCTTCTCGAATGTTATTTATTGTAGCAATTATATTTCTTTTAGCTAAATCTATATCATCATCCGAAAACTCTCCATTCTGCATATCTTTTAATTGTTTCTTTATTATTTCTAAAGCTTTCTGATAATTGTCTATTTCGATTCCTGCTCTTATAAAAATATTTGACTTAAGTTTCATATAATTTGAAGAGACTGTATATGCTAAACTTGCTTTTTCCCTTACATTTTGGAATAATTTTGAACTAGCACTACCACCTAATATTGTATTATAAACTTGGGCAGAATATTTTTCTTCATCATTTTGCAATTTTAAATCCATCCCAATTACCATTTTCCCTTGGGCTACATCCATTTTTTCTTGGATTATTTTTTCATCATTAGTATTACTACTAGATCCAGATGTTATATAATTAGGATTTCTTTCTTTTAATGATTTTATGATTTCATTATCTTGTAAAATCAATTCTACGTTACTATTTGATCCTGATACAAATATATCTATTTTACAAGTATTTATTAATTCTTTATAATATTCATACAAATTTTGTGCTGTTATTTCTTCTATCTTCTCTATATATCCATACTTATAAATACCATAAGGCTTTCCCTCATACATTTCCTCTATACATCTATTTAATGCATACATTGTTTTGTTATCTATTTTTGAATTAATTATTTGCTTTAAATTATTTTTTTCTTGCTTTAAATATTCTTCGTTAAATTTATTGTTTTCTATATTAGGATTAAATACTATATCTAGCAATAGTTCTATACTCTTTTTTAATAAATCTTCTTTTTTAGGCAAATACTCTTCATTTAAGCTTTCCAAATAAAATTTCAAAACATGATTATCTCCGGATTTATCTATACCAGAATCAAACTCTGCTCCATACAATTCTGCAAGTTTACTAGTAATTTCTTCTCTTGATTTTAAATTTTTGCTTCCTCTTTTTAACATTAAAGCAATTAACGTATCTTTAGTTGCATTTTCATATGTTATAGGGAATGTTAAAAATACTGCACATAAATTTGTTTTAAATTTAGATGTATTAATATTATGAAATGTAATTCCTTTTTTAAAATTGATTTTATTATATGACATTTTCTTTCTCCTTTTTTATTGTGTAGGAAAAATCGAAAGATTTCTCTTAATCAATATGTTTAAGTTACATATATTGGTGCAATATGCACTTGTGGTAATTTTACTTTTCTTTTCTTATTCTTTACTATTTTATTTTTTTTATTCGATATAATATATTAATAAATCCTCAATTTCTCCGGTTTTCTTATAATTATTTTTTATATATTCTTTTATTTTGGTTGACTCTTGACCTACATAGTCTTCTTCATTTATTAATATATAAGTATTTTTTAAACTTTTTATTTTATTTAAAATACGTTCTTCTCCTTTATATCCCCAATTTCCTAAAAATGGTAAATCGAAATCTTGATAATTTTGTTTTAATGCAATACGATATATATTTGCTTCTGTAGCAAATATAATAACATCTTGATTATTTGCTTGTTTTATTTTTATAAAGTTTATTACTTTATCCATTTTACTTTTTCCATCCTCTGTATTAACCATTCCAAAATATGGATTATCAAATGTAGTTTTATAGTCGTCATTTGCAATATCAAAAACAAACCCAGATATGTAATATATATTTATTCCTAAAACAGCAATTACATATAATACTAATATTATTTTTGCAATTTTATTATCAAATAACTCTATTATTTTACTGATTATTAGTGTGTCAAAAGCATAAACAACATATATCATAGAAACCATCGTTGCAAGTTGTATATGGTATGGATTAAATAATGGATACCCTATTAACAAACTTGGTATCATAAAACATAAAAATACTATTGTTGTTTTTATTATTTTATTTTCCATTGGAATTTTATATTTTTTATGTGCCATTATTAAAAGTATTACAGTTATTAATGGAATAAGGTAAAATACCATATATACCCACACTATAACAGTATGGTTTTCAGCAAACTCATTTATTCCTAAAAAGCAATAATTTATAAAGTCATAAAATTGTCCTTGTATAGCAAGTGCAATTACCCATATTGCAGTTATTCCAGCAAAAATTAAATATATTGCAATTAGTTTTTTTACTATTTGTTTTAAATCTTTTTTATTTAGATAAATTACAAGCAGACTTAAAGCTATTAAATAATATAAACCCATATTTTGCTTTGTAGCAAATATCAATGCTGAAACTATTCCTTGTTGTACAACATTTACTTTAAATCCTTCCTTTTTGATAACTAGATTCATTCCCAATAACCAAAAAAGTATTGACAAAGTGTTATAATTTGCTCCTTCTCCATATAAATATTTTGTGCATGGTAATATAAATAATATTATGTATAAAAGTGATCTTAGAGTAGGTACTTTTAATTTTCTTAATATATTTAACATTAATAAAAATATTATTTCAAAAATAATTATTCCATATATTTTATAAATAAAAAAGTTTGCTCCAAAAACACTAAAAAAAACTTTTCCTATATAAAAGAATAAAGGTGTATCTATTATATTATTTTGTGAATATAATTGCACTCCATTAAAAAGTTTATATATATTTGCAAAGGTAAACATCTCATCTGTTAATCCTATTTGATTATTATAAAATACAAAACCAGAAAAACAAAAAAATAAAAATATTGCACTATATAAAATTTTATATTTTTTTATATGTTCCTTTATTTTTTCCTTCATTAATTCTCCTTTAAATATTTATTTTTATCTTTTAATCATTTTTTATTTATTTAATAACTCTTTTACACATTCACTTATTGTTTTGCCATCTGCACTTACACCTAATTTTGCTTTAGCTTGTCCCATTACTTTTCCCATGTCTTTAATAGAAGTTGCTCCTGTTTCATTTATAATTTCTTGCACTATTGGTATAATCTCTTCTTTAGTTAATTGTTTTGGTAAATATTCTTCTATAATAGATATTTCTTCTTTTACTTCATTTATTAGGTCTTCTCTACCACTTTTTTCGTAATCTGGCAAAGAATCTTTTCTTGTTTTGGCTTCTTTAGCAATTATTTGCATTATTTCCTCATCTTTTAGTTCTACTCCACCATCTTTTTCTTTTTGCAAAATTGCAGCTCTAATCATTTGAACAACATTTTTTCTTACAATGTTTTTTTCTTTCATACTATTTTTTAAATCTTCTAATAATTTTTCTTTTAACATAACCATTCCTCCTAATAAATTTTATTTTTTAGAATTTTGCAAGTTTAACAAGCTTTAATAAAAATTCTGATAGTTTTTCTTTTTAATATAGGGATTCTATGTGATATCCCCAAATTCCTTATATTTGACTATTCAAAAAGGTTGGAATCAGATTCACTCTAATTTCCAACCTTATTTACAATTTTATATTAAAATTTTCTTTTTCTAGCTGCCTCTGATTTTTTCTTTCTTCTAACACTAGGTTTTTCATAATGCTCTCTTTTACGAACTTCTTGGATTACACCATTTCTGGCACATTGTCTTTTAAATCTTCTTAAAGCATCTTCTATATTTCCATCTTTTACCTTAACTTCTGATGACATTATATTCCCCTCCTTCCGGCTTCTTACAACTGTGGGATAATTAAACTTTTGTATAAAACTGTGTTCTAATTCAAAAGTTATAATTTTTGCCAATAAGTTTAGGGTAATATTAGTGTATAATATCACCGTAACTTTTATAGCTACTCTATTATATATAATTAATATTAGCTTGTCAATACGCTAATCGGTAAATTTTACCATTTTTATTGCATTATCGTGTAATGTTTCTTTTACGTCTATTATTCTCTGATTTGATGAACCTCTAAATTTTAATTTTCTGTCCATTTTGTTTTCATCAAATTTTCCATCTACTATAACATCTATATTTGATATAAGCTGTTTTGTTACAGCTGATGTTTTACATTCTGGCATAATATCTTTTTCGAAGTCGAAACCTGTATAACACCAAATATTTTTATTTGGATATTTTTCTTTTACTTTTGTAACTAATTTAGCTAATGCTTCTTGATTCTCTGGTTCTAGTGGCTCACCACCTAGTAAACTTAATCCTTCTACGTAGTCGTGGTTTAAATCTTGTATTATTTCGTCTACTGTATCTTGAGTAAATTCCTTACCATACTTAAAATTCCAAGCTATTTCGTTAAAACATCCTTTGCAATGGTGCCTACACCCACTTACAAATAAAGAAACTCTTACTCCCTCGCCATTTGCTATATCAATTTTTTTTATGTCTGCATAGTGCATAATCCCACGTCCTTCTTTGGTTGTATGTATTATTATTTTGTTTAAAGATATATTATATTTGAAAATTCGTAATGTCAAACTTATACTTCTTATGTAACTAAAAATTTTGGTTGCTTATTTTAATACTATTTGCACATTTTTTTACAGATTTTAGAAATGCATTAATTCTTAGTTTTTATTGATTTTTAAGGATTTTATATTTTTTTAATTTTTTTCAATTAATAATTTTTTTATTTATTTAAACATTTTTATATAGAAAAAATAGATATGAATTTAGTTCATACCTATTTTTATCTTTATATATTATTTCTTATTTACTTTCTTTTGCTTTTTAGTTAATACCACTGCATATCTTAATGTTACTGTTTCTAATCCTACCATTGCTACCAATACTATTATTAATCCTATTGGTAGTGGCGCTCCTGTTTCTACACTTATGATTACATTTGCATTTGCTGTATTATCTTTGTCATTGTTATCTACAAATCCTGGTACATTTCCTGTTTCTACTAATTTTACTTCATTAGTCTTTTCTCCCATATTATTTCCAGATTGTTCCCAGTTTAATAATACTGTATATTCTTTTGTCTCTCCTCCTCCTAGCTCTGGTATTACTTTTATTATTTTTCCTTCTTGTTCTTCCCATGTTCCATCATTATTTGCTAATGTCATTCCGTCTGGGATATTTTCTTCTATTGTTGCGTTTCCGCTTACTTCTCCACTGTTTATTATTTTTATCTTGTATTCTACTTGTACACTTGTTTTTTCCGCATCTTTTCTGTAGATCTCTACTTTTTCTAGTTTTCCATCACTCGGATCTCTTCTTTCCCCATTTACGATTATTCCTGTTATTTCTTTTTCTACTCCTATGTTAAATGGTTTAGCTTCATAATAATAATTTAATTCTATCATATTATTTACTACATCGTTTCCTTCTTCATCTTTTGTTATTTCTACTTTCATTTTTCCTTGTTCTTCCGGTTTTTCGATTAATGTATAATACTCGAATTCTTTTTCTTGTGTTGTATATTCATCTTCTTTTTGTCCCTCTATTATTTCTTGGCTATTTTGTAGTTCTCCTGTTTCTGGATTTGTTTCTTCTAGTTCTTTTCCTGTTGCTTTTTCTACATAGTGTACTATTACTTTTGCTGGTTGATTATAGTAATAATTTACTACTATTTTTTCCTCTGTCATTGTTCCTGTTGCATTTGTTGGTAACTTACTATTTCCTTCCTCATCTGCTTCTACTAGTTTATAACTTAAGAACTCTTTTGCTTGTATGTCATATTCATCTCCTACATGTCCTTCATGCATTGTTGGTTCTTCTATATCTTTTCCTGTTAAGATATCTATATGATGCTCTTCTACTCCTGCAGATTTCTTTGCGTAATAATATGTTACGGTTGTTTTGTTATTTGTTATGTTTCCTTCTTCATCTGTTTCTACTTTCATTGTGCCTATCGCATTAGAAGGTACTTCTACTAAATCATAATTATCAAATGTTTTTTGCTCTGTTGTATATTCGTCACCTTCGTGTTTTGTTTTATCTACTACCTGTTCTGTTAATGCTTCATTTGTTAATACATCTAAGTAGTTTACTTCTAACACTGCTTTCTTTATGTAATAGTAATTTACTGTTACAAGTTCTTCTCCCATTGTTCCTTCTGCGTTTTCTGGAAGTTTATCTTCTACTAAATCATATCCCTCAAATTCTTTGCTTGGTATGTTGTAGTCTTGTCCTACTTGTATTTCGTGAGTTTCTGTTTCTAATATTTTTCCTGTTTTATCATCTATGTGGT
>OLPR01000053.1_pt1 | contig 120033 bp, 129 predicted proteins | sample 1672761 | NCBI WGS metagenome assembly OLPR01 (sample SAMEA3136721, study PRJEB25190) | human gut metagenome | biome: human gut; feature: human-associated habitat; material: faeces | place: Austria | collected 2013 | reverse complement strand
GCCTTGCCATTCCAAATGCATTAATAATTATGGATAATGCTACAACAAATATTAAAACCCAAGCGGCCATTTTTAATGCATCTGCTGCATTTTCCATAATTACCATCCTTTCATAACAAATTATTTTGAAATAGTTATTTTATTTATATAACCATTAGCATTTTTATCAGTAGTAACAGTATATGTTTTTCCTGTTTGAGCTTTTTTTGATGTTTTAGCTGTACCAGTTATAGTTCCAACAGCAGTAGTAGCAGTAATAGTTCCTAAATCTCCTGTGCTATCAACAATTGTAATTAATTTATTTTCTTCACCATCACGTAAAGCTATTGTATTATTAGCAGTTACAGCATTTATAAGAGCATTAACTCTACTTCCAGTTACATTTGTTCCTTCATATTGTGTAAATTTTTGATTAAATGATTGTATTGCAGTATCATCTATATTACTGCTATTTACGACTTCTTGTCCTTGTCCTAAAATTACAACTCCTAAAGTAATTAATACTATTGAGATTAGTATAGCTCCTGCTATAATTAATGCTTTTGACGCATTTTCCATAATAATTTCCTCCTTTGTTTTACTTTTGTTTTTTATATTCTTTATCAAATGTATATTGATAATATTAATAACATATTTATTTAGTTGTTTGTTCAAACAACATATATTTTATTCTTCCTGTCTTTTTATGATAATCAATATTTGTACATTTAAATTTTATATTACTATAATTATTTACTAAATTAGAAATCTCGCCCGCATTTAATGTTTCCATACTGTATGTTTTTTGGGTATCTGTCATATATACATCTACTCTTACAGAATATAAATCATCTGTAACATACTTTCCTGACGTGTCTTTAGCAATATCATATTTTTCATTATTATCTATTGCCAAATTGATAATTGTTGCAAGTTCTGTTCCAAAAAACTCTTGATCTATATATTTTGAAAACTGATTATTAAATTTTTGGACTTGATTTATATCATTTTTATACATTGAATATGCATATGTAATTGATATAACTATACAAATTGCAATAACACAAATTATTATTATTGTTCTTTTCATATGCACCCTTTCTAATATTATAACATCATTCTACAAGTTTTGTAAATATTTTTAAAATAATATAACTGTTAATTTTTGTCAAACTTTTGTAAAGATAACTGTACTTATTAAACCATCTGTCTCTGACACATTGCATTTAAACATAGTACCTGCTTTTGCATGTGTTTGTAGTAGTTGAGTAATTCCATTATTATCTAAATTTTGCAAATTTGAATTTTCTCCTAAAATTGCTACTCGTATATAACCTCTGTCACCAGGATTTAGCTTTAGTGATTTATTATTATCTTTAGCTTTATTTATAACAGAAACAACATCATAAATTGTATTTTCATTAGATCCTTCGTATTTTGTATACTCATTATTAGCTTCTGTTATTTGTCTTTCATTTATTCTATCATACATATCTTCTGCGTAACTACCATAAGAAGTAAAAAGATATACAAATAAAGAGGCAACCATAATTGCTATTAGCATTCCACCTGCTATTATAAGTGCTTTTGACGCATTATCCATAAATTAGTTGCCCTCCTTTTTTATTTATTTTGTCTCTTCAAAAGACATACTTGATACTCTACCATTATCAAAAAATGTTGTTCCTGTATGTTTAAATTTCATTCTCTTAAATTGAACATATTGATAATATATTTTTGCATCACTCTGCAAGCCTTGCCAGTTTATAGATGTACTAACATTTAATTCTTTACACAACTTTTCAAAACTTTGATAACTGTTACTACTAGCTTTAGCTAAATATTCCCACTGTGAATCAGAAATTTTTCCCTTATATTTAGTTGAATTTATCGTTTTATTCATTACATTCTCAATTCTTGAATATATTGTTGACAAATTATATGTACCTTTAGCAAGTAAATTGTCTGTAGATCCAGATAACTCTTGAATCTTTACAGTCAAATTCATAGTTTTATAATTACTATATTTTACATCATCACTAACATTATAATCTGTCATTTTATTTATAAGACCTAATAATTCACTACCATATAAAACTTTTTCATAAGATAAATAACTTTTATTAAAATCTTCTACTCTCTGAACTTCAACTTCTTCTTGTTGCATTTTTTGACTATCTCCCCAATGAGTAAAGACATAATATACTAATACTGCAAGCAAAACTGCAATTAAAACTCCACCAGCAATAGTTAATGCTTTTGATGCGTTCTCCATATCTTTTCTCCTTTACTTTTACATGTTTGACATTGTAGTAAATGAACTTGACATACTTGTTAAACCTATAAATACTAATGGTGCAATTAAATATCCAACAAACATACATACCATAGGAGCAAAACCAATACCTTTTCCTATCAAACCTTTGTTAGAAATTAATCTATCATTAGATTCTTTTCTCTTAGCTTGATAATAGTCTCTTTCTGTATCTAATTCATCAAAGGCCTCAACAATAGGTATTTTTTCTACAGCAGCTTGAAGGCTTTCTACAATTCTTATCATATCTTGATATGATATATCTTCTTTTAATTGCTCTAATGCTTCCCATGCTCCAGCTTCATAGTTATTAACACATTTACTAATTGGCTCTTTGAAAATATTTGCATATCTTTCTAGCCATTCTAGAATCATTTCAACATTTACTCTCTCAATTCTCATAAGCATTAATATAATTGTTTGGAACTGCATTACTTCGTTTTCCATTTCCATTTGTCTCATCTTCTTTTGGAATATTAAAAGTAATATTGGGAAAGCATATCCAATTAATCCAAATACTAATCCAATTAGTATTTCAAACCATTTTAAATATTCTCCATTAATTGTTTGCAGCTTTTCATATATTCTCTCTGAATCAGTCGCTAATGTATCTTCTGTAGCCCCTTCATAATATTCTGATCTTTGCATTGCTCTTAAAATGTCATCTTGTGTAGCTTTTAAATTTCCTCTAAACATGTCTAAGAAAATATTGTCTATTCTAGTTGTTTCGATGGCTTCTTGCTCATCTGCCTCACCCATTGAGCCCATTAAATCATAATCTGTAGTCGGTTCGGTATATATATAATTAACTTGTAATTTATGTAAATATATCATTATTATTATTGATGCTATAAATACAACTATAAATAGAACAATTCTATTTACATACACCCAAGATAGTTTAAGTGGTGATGCTGCATCTTTTAATAATTCTTTTTGTTTTCTATAATCTGTTGTTCCTTCTTTTGGAATAAATAAATCAACAAATTTCTTAATTGGTTTCTTTCTATATAATTTTTCTTGCCATGGATTTTCTGTATTTTGTGTTTTAGTATTAACTGAACCATTATCTTTTAATTTTCTAGTAAGTGTATAACAAATAAATGTTAATACAATTACTAATATTTGTACAATCATACCTTGTTTTCCCATGTAGAAACTTTTTGTAAATGAGAATTGGCTTACAGACCAATTCTTTATCATTTCTAAGAATAACATTGGTACAATAGAAATTACGGATAAACTTTGGAAAACATAATCTAATTTATCTCTTTTTAAAATTTCTAGTTGCATTTCCTGTGTTATATTATTTAAGTTCTTTAAATATAAAGAAGCTCCATCTTTCTTTCTGTCACCATATTCTTTTGTCAAGTAAGAAATTCCCGCAAATTCCTTCAAATAACTATTTGGTGCAACATCATAGTACTTTTCCAATTCCATTTCTGGATCATCAGAAATTAATATTTCATAAATTTTTTCAGCTTGTCTTGAAACTTCTAATTCATTATCCTGTGCTGTTTGATATATTGCTTCCTCTACCATATTAAATTCATGGTATGCATGTCTTATTTCTCCAAAGAAGTTAATTTGTTGTTTTAACAAATTATTATCAATTTTATCTACCATTCCATCTATCATACTATCCATTATGAAGATTTCAAAAATTATTAAAATTCCTAGTAACAAAAAATTTGTATAAGTAAGCCATATAATAACAATAGTAAGAGGTATAACAATTACTAAACCTTTGGTTAATATTTGTGAAGCTTGTTTTCTTGTCAAATATTCATCATCTATATTTAGTATTTCCAATCTTCTACGTAATTTTAATAAATAACGTTTTATAAGTGGAATTTTTCTATATTTTAAATATAGTCTTTGAAATATAATATCTGCAGAAAATGTTGACTTCTGTGTTCCTCTTCTTAATTGCTGTAATTGTTTGTATTGGGAACTTTGCATTTTTTTCCTAATTTGCAAATAAGCAATAACAATTATTAGAAAAACAACACCTATTCCTATAAGCAAATATAATAATACTTGATTTGACATTTAAGGTTTGTACACCCCTTTCTTATTATTCTTTTGTCTTTCTTGGTCTTCCTGCTCTTCTAACAGTTTTAGCTTCTTCTGCATTTTTTGAAGTTACTTTTGAAGTGCCCCAATGATCTTCTATAAATTTATCAAATTCTGCTAAATCTTTGTCATCCATATTTAGTCTCATTTCTTGTATGTTATGATCTGTAATTTTATTTGTTATAACATATTCTCCATCATGATATTCCATAATGTTTCTGTATGTATATAATTGTTTATTTGTTATTTTTGTAAAATAATGTGTTGCATTATCAAAGAATTTTTCAAACTTACCTTCTAATGTTTTTTCATTTCTAAAATCGAATGTATATTCATTCTTTTCTTCTACTGGTATACATTCTGTAACTCTTTCTATGTATCTTCTACCTCTAAAGTCTTTTACTAAGTGGATATCAAAATTTAAAACTTGTACAACCTGTTCTTCTGCTGTTTTTTCGTTTGTGAACACACCAGTTCTTAACATTGAGTTTCTTAATGCTGTAACTAAATCTGGGAATGTTTTAGCATGGTGTGTAAACAATGTAAATTTAGAAGCAACCTGAGCTGCTTGAATCATCCAAGATGCAACTGGGTCAGTTGCAACCTCACCGATGATGTTAACAGAACCATCAGTCTTTTTCTGAACGTCCAATCCCTCTTGTCCAGAAATTGTTTCTGTTTCTCTAAATGTTAAAATGTTTCTTGTTGGATAAATTTTTCTTAAGTGAAGCTCGAATGCAGTTTCTTGAACCCTTATGTTCATTGTTTCATAAATATTTTCAATCATACCCATAAGCATTGTTGTTTTACCACAACCTTGCTCACCAGTAAGTGAAACTATACGAGCTCCTTTTACTAAATATTTTAATAGTGCAATTGCATCTTCTTTTCCTGGTTGTGTAATTAATTGTTCTAGTGTAGCACGTTTTACATCGAATTTTCTTACGAAGAATGCCCATGTTTCTGAGAAACTTGGTCTAACAACAACAACACGAGAACCATCTTTCATTTCATTAATCTTATAACCATTTGTATCAGATAATTGTCCTGGATTATTGTATTTATAAATATTTTGACAAACTCTTTTTAGTTCAGCTTCTGAACCAAAAGATAAAAATGCTAAACGTATAGATTTACCTTGGAAGAATATCCAAATACTATCACAAGCACGTGGTACTTTATGTTCCATAACCTCATTTAAGTAGTCACCATCTGTTTGTGCAACTTGACTTAAAAAGCTCTCTGGAAGTCCAGATACACCACCAGATACACCATCTATATTCATATCTCTTATTTCATCTATAGAGCTGTATCCTTTATAATGTTGATATATTCTTTGTACAACTATATTTAATTTATCTGAAAATGTAAGTACAAATCCTTCTTTTTCATATATATCATTTATTTCTTCTTCTGTTATTACATAACAAGGCTTGGCATCTCCTGCCACATATTTTAATGTATCTAACTCATATTTCTTTATTAACTGTGTTAATGCTTCATATCCGAATTCTTTTTTATACATAAATATTATAATATCAAATTTATCTTGTGGTGTAAGTAATGAAGGAATATCAAAAGGAATTGACTTTGATATATTTGTTTCATCTACCCCATACTCTTTTGAAAGTATGTCATAAATTAATTCTTTTACATATTTCTTATCATTAACATCTCCATATGTACAGCCTTTTAAAGCCTTTTTCAATTCGTATTTTTTATTTTTTCTTCTTTTTAATTCTTCTTCTGTTAGCCCTAAATCATATAAATTTATTTTTGTGATTTCATCAAGTCTTTTCTTGATATATTCGGTCATCTTTTGTAAAGTATATGTTTGATCATCAACATCTACTAGTTTTTCTACTTCTGCATTCTTTTTCTTCTGTATATTTCTATATACTAAATACACAAATACTAAGGCAACAGCTAGTATTAATACAATATTAAGAATCATTTTTGAAACTCCTTCCTAAACTTATCTCATCATTTGCATTTCATCTATTTTATATAAAATACCTTGTATTAACTCTTTTACATCAATTAAAAATTTTGCATTTCTATCTTTATCAGATATTGTCTGCATCTTTAAGAAATAGTCTACAACTAATCCTTCATCGCACGCATCAGAAAATAATGTATTGTAAACTATTGGAAATAATGAATCTTTAGTCTTTATTGATCTTATAATATTTTTTTGCGTATATTTAGAAAATTTATCATATCTTCCAATATATCCAACAATATTATTCATTTTTGAAGTATAACCATCTTTTCTAGATTTAGCATAATTTTCTATAGAATGACGTTTTTGTGTCGTACCATAAACAACTACATCTGAAATTGTTAAAACATCTTGTGCTAATTCATTTATTCCCTTTTTTAAATCAACAAGTACTATGTCATACACCATACTAGCTTTTTTAATTAGAGATACATAAAAAGCATCGATTGTAGGTGTCTCCACTCCATCATATCCTGATAATACTTCTAGTCTATCTTTAAAAATTATCCCTGTATAATCTTTTATTAATTCTGGAGATAATTTGTTGCTTCCTTCTATTTTCATCAAGCCTGTAACTCCAGATTCAATTCCTACTGATTTTTTAGTTAAATTTAATAAAGATAATAAATTAGTTTTTTGTGCTTGTGGCTTTATATATGCAGCTTCTATTTCTTTATTGTTTTCATATGTGGAAATTAGCAATACTTTTTTATTATGTTGTATTGCCATTTGAGTAGCCACAGCAATCGCTGTTGATGTTTGCCCTGTTTCTTTATCATCCTCTGTCCAAAAAGATACTATAGCCATTTTACTCTCCTTTTAAGCTTAAATTTCTTTCATTATTTTCCTTACCATAGGTCCTTGAAGTTTAGAATCTATTTTAGCAACTATAAACTCCATTCCATCTTTATACATACTAGTTAAGTTTTCAAATCTAACTTTTGCTACTTTTTGGTTATTTATAATTGCAGTTTTGTCCCCCATTTCTAAAGGAAAATATATTCTGTCATCTTCCCACATAACCTTTGATCCTAATGATAAATAATTCAAATAATCATCATCTTCTTTTGTAACCTCTTTTGAAAATAATACTTTTGTCATCTTTATTGGAGTTGGAAATCCATTTAAAATTTCTAATCCTCTTCTAACATCATATGTATCAAAAGATGTTACAAAAAAGTTCTGTACTGCTTTATCTATTTTAAAATTCATTGCACTTTCTGCATTATCTATATCTACTAAAACATAGTCATATTCTAATGTATCTACAGTTCTATTTGTATATTCAGCTATTCCTTCTATATTTTTAAATCCAACTGCAATATCTATTTCTTCAAATTCTGTTATATAAGACAAAGTAGGATTTAATGCTGGTACAACATATTTTGCTTTTTGTGTAATTGTTGTATCAGCAATTAATACTTTTTTGCCTAATACAGTTAGAATCTTAGCAATATAAATAATTAAATCTGTTTTGTCGAAAGCTCCTACAAATCCTACTTCTTTCATATTTCCTCCTAAGTCAAATTAATTAGCTGTACTTGTACCTGTTGTAGTTGTGTTTCCTGTGCTTGCAGCTGCACTTGCTGCAGCTGCATCTTCAAGTGATTGTAAATATTGTTGTCTTAATTCTTTTTGTTGTGTAATGTGTTCTTCTACAGAAGTTTCTAAATTAGATTGTCTATCTTCTGCATCAACACTATTTATTTGTCCATTAATAAAGTTTTCTCTTAAAGTACGATTATATCTATTTGCAATAGCAGCTTTTGCTTCTTCTACTATATTTGGATTTGAATCCATTAAGTTAAGTGCTTCTGCATTTGGTGGATATGTAGGTGTTGCTGCAACTTGCATTCCTGGATCTGTATATCTTGTTACATACATTTCAGCTGTTGATAATTGATATGTTTCTATGATTGCACTTGACATTGCAATTGTTTCATCTTCTGATAAATTTATAGTAATTACACCTTCTGCTGGTGCTCCTGCTATCTCTGGAATTGTTACTTGTTTTTTAGCAACAACTATGTAATCTTGTCCATTTCCAAAACGTATACGAACATCTACAAAATCACCATCTACTAAATCTGTAGGTAATGATAACATATTATACTCTTGTCTTCTCAAGTCATTTGTAACTTGTTCTGAACTTGTTGTTAACATATCTTTAGTTAAAATTGTTCCTGCCTTTAAATCTATTTTTGCAACTATATCTGATCTTGGTTGAGTTAAACCTTCATCAGAATAAAAGTCAGATGAAGTTGCCACATTTTCTGGCACTACAGCACCATCTGCCTCTTCTTGCTGTATATTAGGTACTCTTGATGTATCTCCCTCTATTGCTGAAATTTGTACTCCTGAACCTGAAGATATATCTTCAGATACAACATATACAACTCTTTTTGCTGCTTCTAGCGCATCTTGTGCCTTTTTTAAATTAATTAATTGCATAAATAGTAAAGCAATTACTATTGCTGCTATAATTAACATTACTAACATTCCTAATAAAAATGATACTCTTTTTTGTCTTTGCATTGGATTTGAAGCCATTTATTATTCCTCCTTAAATATTTAAAATTCAATATAATCTGATTTTATTTTACAACACTCTACCTTTTAAAACAATATATAGCGCAATTTCGTAATCTAAATATAATATTTTTGTAACAAATTAGTAATATTATGTTACAATATTTTCCAAAGCCTTTGCTACCCCATCTTCATCGTTTGTTGTAGTTATAAAATCAGCCACTTTTTTTACTTGTTCATTGCTATGTCCCATAGCAATTCCCATACCAGCATTTTTTATCATAAGTATATCGTTATTATTATCCCCAAGCGAAATAACTTCCTCTTGTTTTATATTTTCACGTTTCATAATTTCTTCTATTGCATACCATTTATCCACATTTTTGCTACTAACTTCTGTATAATAATATCCCACAGATATTTCTTTTGTCCCAGTTTTTATCTTTTTCTGTGACATATGTGAAACTTCTAATACATCTATGTTTGAAATATTTTTTAATTTTCTTAATATACTAGAAAATACTATCTTACTTTCATCACATATAGTCATTTTTAAAAACTTATCTGTATTTAATTTTTTAATATAATCATAAACGTCTTCCACTATGTTTATTTCTGTTTTTTTATCACTACTTTTTTTAGTATTTTCATAATTATAAAAAGCAACATTATAATTTAATGATTTTGCAATAACAGAGCTTTCTGTATAAATATTATAATAAATACTATTTTTTTCGCACAAGTTAACTATTTCTAAAACTTTTTCTTTATTTAAATAATTCTCATATAAAATTTCATCTTTTTGCATATCATATAATACAGAACCATTTCCTGAAATATAATATTTATTTGCTCCAATTTCTTTTGCTATTGTAAGAACAGATTCTGAAATTCTACCAGAAGCTAAAACTACTAAAATGCCTTTTTCTGTAACTTTTTTTATTACATTTTTTGTATATTCTGTAACTTCTCCATACCTATTTAATAAAGTTCCATCTAGATCAATTGTTATTAATTTATACATATTTTTATTCCTTTCTACTTATCATTACAATACTATATATTATTATCATTTTTTTTACAATATATATCTTTTTTATTTTTCAATTTTTTTCCAGAATATTTTTTTATGATTTACACATCATATATATTGAAAAGGCAAAGTTCTTTTCAACAAATTTTTTTACAATCCTAGGAGGTGAAATTTATAATGGCATATTCAAATTCAAATAAAAAATTAGTTCCTGAAGCAATGAGCGCTTTAGATAAATTCAAATATGAAGTAGCTTCTGAAGTTGGTGTTAACTTAAAAGAAGGTTATAATGGAGATATCTCTTCAAGAGATGCTGGTAGAATAGGTGGAAACATGGTTAAGAAAATGGTTCAAAAATATGAAAACGAAATGTTAAATAGATAGTTTCCATTTTAATTTTTATAACGGATTCAAGAATTTTTAAGCATATTAATATGCTAGAAAATCTAGAATCCGTTATCTTTTTGTTTAAATACATAAATAGGGATTTTGAGGAACGTCCTCAAAATCCCTATTGCTTATGCTTCTGGTTCTATTAAACCATAATTTTTATTATCTTTTAATTTATATATTACATTTACTTTACCATTTTCTAAATTAACAAATGTTAGGAAAGTATTTCCTTTATTTTCTTGTAGTTTTAATTTAGCATCTTCTGGTGTCATTGGTTTTATTTCATAATATAGTTCTTTAATTATCTCGTTTTCTGGTTCTGTTTGTTCTACTTCTTGAGCTGCTCTTATTGTTGCTTCTTTATTTAATCTTTCTCTCTTTGTTTTTGTTTTTCTTATTTGTCCCTCTAGTATATCTATATTCTTATCTATAGAAGCATATAAGTCTTTATGTGCAGTTACTGCTTTGTATGTAATACCTTGATAAGCTACTCTTGCTTCTGCTATTTGCTCATTTCCTTCTACTTTTATAGTAACTGTTCCGTCAAAATCATCTAAGTATTTTGTTAATTTTTCCATTTTCTTTTCTGCATAATCTCTTATTGCATCTGTTACTTCTAAATCCTTTCCAACAACTTTTATATTCATAAAAATCTCTCCTCTCAATTATTTTGCTTTCTTTTGTTGTAAATTTATTATATATGGTTGTAGGCTTTTTTTCAAGCTTATTTTGTTTTTTTATACACTATTAAAAAATATTCTCCATTTTATAATCTTTTTCTAGCTTATCATTTAGATATAGTTTAGCTATTATTTCTAGTTCTTTTGCTGACTCTTCCCCTATATTAAAAGAAAATATTTTTTTAGGAGGAGACATTACAATATATTTTATAGCTTGCATTGTTGATTTTTGCATATGAATGCAACTCGTATCTTGTTTTCCACAAATACTACACTTAAACCCATTTGATTTCAAACTAAAAAACTCTAAATTTTCTGTCTTATTACAATTTCCACAAGTTCTAACATTGGGTGCAAAACCAAGTATACTCACCAATTTTATTTTAAATATCGCTAAAATAAATTCTAAATCTTTTTCTGTTTCAGATATCATATACAATGTATTTAAATATAATTGTAATATCCTATATGAATTTTCATTCTCATTTGTAACATCAATAATTATTTTAGTTATAAAAGATGCATATTCTAATTTTTTTAAATCTTTTCTTATATTATAAAAAATCTCTATTGGCTCACAAGAATTTATATAATAAGTAGCATTTGTTTTATATAATACATAATCTCCAAAACATAAAAATTGGCTACCAACAAGGAGCGAACTTCTAAATCTTTTCGCCCCTCTGGCAGCACAAGAAATTTTCCCTAACCCTGGTGTTAACATTGTTAACATTTTATCGAAATCACCCATATTATGTTCAACTAATATAATTCCTTTTGTCTTTATTGTTCCCATTTTTTTCTTCCTCTATTTTCTTTTCTAAATCTTTTAGTTGTTTAAATTCCATAAATGTATTTATATTTCCTGTTTTTTTGAAGGTATTCCAAGCAATTTGTTTAAACATGAAATCATCTCCTTATTATATTATCTTTTGTATTTTATTCAAATTTATTCAATTAGTTGAATTTAAATTTTTTTACAATACTGTCTTTATCTTGCCAATCTTCTTTTACCTTTACCCAAACTTTTAAATTCAATTTAGTTTGCAACATTTTTTCTAATTCCATTCTTGCACTCGTCACAATACGTTTTAACATTGCACCATTTTTACCTATAATAATTCCTTTATGAGAATTTCTTAAGCAATATATTATAGCATCAACATCATAAATTTCTTCACCTTTTGTAGTATTTCTCAATTTCATTTTTTCTACTTCTACATATATACCATGTGGAACTTCTTCACTTAAAAATTTTAATGCTTTTTCTCTAATTACTTCTTCCACTAATTGTCTTGATGTTTGATCTGTATATTCATCTATATCGTAATATGCAGGTCCTGGTTTTAAATTTTTTTCTATAGCATCTAAAATCGTATTTACTCCTTTGTTATTAAGAGCAGAAATTGGTATTATTTCTTCAAAATCATATTCGTTTTTATACATTTCTATAACTTTTAATATTTCTTCTTTTTTTATCAAATCTATTTTATTTAAAATTAGTATAGTTTTCCTATTTATTTGCTTTATTTTATCTAATATTATTCTATCTCCTTTCGTTATCTCTTTTTTCGAACAGTCTACTATAAATAAAATAATATCTACATCTTCTGCAATTTCATATGCAGTCTCCAACATTGTTTCTCCTAATTTTGTTTTTGGTTTATGAACTCCTGGAGTATCTATAAAAATTATTTGTGAATTTTTCCTATTTACTATTGCTCTTATTGCAGTTCTAGTTGTTTGCGATTTATTTACTGTTATTGCAACTTTTTCTCCAACTAATTTATTTATAAGAGTCGATTTTCCTACATTTGTTTTTCCTATTATTGCAACAAATCCTGATTTAAATTCTGCCATTTGCTCATTCCTTTCTATATTATTAATATTAACATATCTTAATTTATTTTTTTGTAGAAACTTAGTACTTATCAAATTTATTTCGAAAATATTTTATCATACTTTTATAATTAATAAAAGACTAGCTTAAATAAAACTAGTCTTCATATTTACTATTCAAATGTTACATTACTATCTATTGGGCAAATATTAAAAAATGTATTTCCATCATTTACTTGTATTTCATTTCCACTTAAGTCTCTATATATAGTTTTGGAAGTTCTACTACTTTTTATACATTTTATTTTTATCGCTTTACCGTTTGTTATATAATATCCATCTTTTGTTCCTACATCATCTAAATCTTGTCTATCTTTGTTTTCATTATCTTTTAAAGGCGTATTTTTAGCAAAAGTTACTATTATATTTTTGGTTGTTATTGATTTTCCAGTTTCCATATCAGTTTGTTTTTCGCCTCTTGCATATCTGGTGTATCTTTTTGTTTCTTCATCATATTTATAATTTACTGTATGTAAGTCTGAATATGGTATAGTAACTTCGCTAGCATTAATACCATCTTCTAAATTAATTTCGTCAAACGTATAGTTTAATACACTTTTTTTATCAGATGTTGTATCATATTTTTTCTCTTTTGCAATTTCTAATATATCTTTTGTACTAGTTAATACATTATGTGGTGACGATTTTTGTTTTATTCTCCAAAACCTTTCTGCACTTTCCGTTATACCATTGATATTATCAACATGTAATGAAGATATATCAGATTGGGCTTTTGGGCTCCATCCATAATGAACATATATTGCATCATTTTCCAAAGCATAATCCAAGAAATAGTGTCTTGCACTACGAACTGGCCCTATTTTATCTAAATCTACTCCTTTAAATAGTGCCATTAATCTTGTTTCTCCACCTTCTACAATTATTTCATAAACACTGTATGCATTATTTAGTCCAACTTGTGGCCAAGCTCCCTTGTGGTTATCAATCATAACAGCTATTGGTCTATCGTTGCCATAGAATATACTCTTTTGTTCTTCTGGTTCTTCTTCTTTTAACCCTTCAGTCACGCCTAAATCTATTACATTGTTTTCTTGTCCTTGATTATCTCTGTAGAAAAAATAATAAATTCCTGCTATTGCAATTAATATTAAAATAAGTATTATAAATATTATTGGTAACTTTTTACTTTTGTGCTTTGTTTTAGTTCTTTTTCCTTTACTACCCATTTTATTCCTCTCTTAGTCTAAAAATTCAGCTATCTACTATTTAAATAATTGTATAATTTTATCAGCAAATAAAAAATAAGAAACTACTACTGCATTAACAGCTGTTAAAACAACCGCTCCAGCAGCTACATCTTTTGCAATCTTGGCTTTTTCATTATATTCTTCTGTGCATAAGTCAACTGCTGCCTCTACTGCAGTGTTCATCATTTCTGTTCCTAGAACTAAAAATACAGCAAGCATTAATATTGCCCATTCTGCATTACTTATTTTTAATGCAATTCCTAAAATTGTTACTATAATTCCTGCTACTAACTGAATTTTTAAATTTCTTTGAGTTTTAAACCCATGTGCTATTCCAGAAAAAGCATTTTTCCAAGCCTCTATAAAATTTTTGTTATATAATCTGCTATCTTTTTTTTTGTCCATAATTACTCCCTATTAATATTTAAATCCTTTAATACTTTTTCTTCTTTTTCCCTCATTATTTTTTTATCATCTTCTTGCATATGGTCATACCCCATTAAATGATAAAAGCCATGTACTAGCATATAAGCTAATTCTCTTTCAAAACTATGACCATATTCATCTGCTTGCATTTTTACTTGACTTAAATTAATAATGATATCTCCTAATACTTCTGGTACAATGCTTTTTTCCTTCTGTAGTTTTTCTACTTCTATTTTTTCGAACATAGGAAAAGATAAAACATCTGTTGCTCTATCTATATTCCTATATTCTTTATTATATGCCTGTATGTCGATTGGTGTTGTATAAATAATGCTTATAGTTATATTTTTATCTACTAAATTTTCTGTTTCAAAACATTTATCTATAACTGTTTCAGTTAAATTTGAATACATATTATTAGGTTCCACATTTAAATATTCTATATCTGCATACTTCATTTTTTTATTCCTTTCTGTTTATCTACCCAATCTCTTTTTTTTCTTGTCTTTTGATTCTTGAATATATTTTTTTTGAAGTTCTACATTTATTTTTTAATTCTTTCATTACACCTAATTCTACTAATTTACTTTTATAGAAATCTATTATTTTTGAATAATCTCTTTTAGCAGCTTGTATTTTTTTAAGATCTGCTTTAACAAATAATATTTCTTTTTGCTTTTCATATTTTTCTATATTGTCTTCTTTACCTTTTTGCAATTTTTTATATTCGTTCCAGAATAATTTGTATTCTTCCCTATCTGCTGGCTTGTCCCAATAAATTTTAGTAGAAAGAAGTCTAATATTATAGTCTTCTATTAACTCTATTAATAATTTATATGCAGCTTCTTTCTTGCTTGCTATTGTTGTAGTAACAATAATTTGTCTTAAATCTTTTAAAATTTTTACATAGCATTGTTCTGCAACAACTAATGGTAAACTATGTGTAAATAATTGTCTACTTATTCCTAGTAAAATCATTCTCTTTTCTATTGTATCTTTAACATCTAATTTACCAACTGTAAATCTATCAAATTTTTCATATTGTGAAATTATATTTTTATACATATTACTATCATCTAATTTAAGTTTTAATGGTAGTACTTCTGTTATATAATCTTCTAATAGATCAAATATTTTATCATAAATAATATTTTTGTCTTGATATGTTAAATTATCTGCAAGTTGGATAGAGTAGTGTTTTAAAACACCTTTATATAATTGTTCTATTTTTACACTGTAAAATCTTTCATATCTAGGGAGTATTTTATTTTCTTCTGATTTTAATGTTTGATAATCTAATTGTAATAAATATTGTTGTTTTTTATATTTATATTCTAAATATTCTGTTTGTTTTAAATGTATTACCTCATAATAATTTGAAAGCGCATCTTTTTCAAATTCTGTAGCTGTTCCATTTTTTACTTTTTTATAAATTGAGTCCATTATGTATTTATCTATTGCTTCTAAATATAATGTATATGCATCTTCATATTTTTTTGATAAATTTTCTTTTTTTGCTTCATCTTTAGTTTCATTTTTAAATGCTTCAAATGCTTTTACTAAACTGCTTCTTTTTATAGAAATCATTAACCCATTAATACCTAATTTAGTTGGTATTAATAATCTACTTATAGTATTTGTTAATTTTGTGAAAAAATTTTTGTTTGTGCTAACAACTCTAAGACTTCTTTGCTCCATGCTTATCATCCTTTCAAAATACTATTTTTTCATTAGTTCCTATATTTTCAAAGACTTCATATGTTACCTCTGCCTCTACTGCATCATCTTTTATTGTGTAATTAACTGTAACATTATTTATGTTATCCTTATTTGTTATTTTTTGATTTAATTTTTCCTCGGCTCTTCTTTTTGCTTCTTCCTTTGCCTCTTCCTCTGTATAGCTAATTTCATATTCTTTTATTTCAGAATTATTACATTCAATTAACTCTACGGGTATATAGAAATTTGAAAATAATTTTAATTTTTTAGTTGCATATATTGTATCATATTTTTCAAAATTTGAAAGCCTTTTATATAAATTTATTCTAAAATTATTTATATTTATTGCATATTTTTTCTCCATATTTCCTGTTTTTTCCACTTTAGTTTCTTTAAAATTTACAGTTGCTTTTTCTGTATACCATACGCTTGCTTCTATTTCTCCTGTTGCTCTAACAAAACGCGTACCCGTATATTTTCCTTCCATCCACCCCGCAATTAATAAAGTTCCTTCTTTCACAACATCTCCTGGTTTTACCATTGCAGTTCCTGTATTTGCATTTATTTTTACTATTTTACCTTCTTTATCTGATACTATATTACAATATTCATCTTGTTTTACAATCTCTGGCTTTTCTTCTGCTTCTACTACTTCTACTATTGCATTAGTACCTTTTAATTCTATTCCAATCCATGCAATATCATCCCTTACTAATCTCACATTATTAATTATTTCTTTTACATCTATACTACTTTTATTTTCTCCTATAAATAAACCGTTTTCATTTAAGGATTTTAATATTTCTTCTTCTTGTAATGTATCTCCTGTTATTTTTATTTCTATATTCCAAACAAATCTTGATAATATTAATAAAGAAAGAATAATAAGAGACATCATTATAATAAAGATTTTCCTTTTCTTATATCTATGTAAAAAAAAGGGCACTCCTTTTTTTCGGTCAATGCCCACTTTGCACTTTGTTTTTTTAGCTATCTTTTTTATCTTTTTAAAATCTCTTATTCCAATATTAGTTGTTAAATATATATCATTCTTTTTTTCTATATCCCATAAATATATTTTATGTATTCTACACATATTTATAAATCTTTCTATAAAATAGCCTTCTACATGTATATTTACAAAACCAGTAAAATAACCTTCCAATCTTTTTATAATCACAGTTTTTATTCCTCCTCTGTACTTTCAAGATATATTTTAGAAATTTCTCCACTTATAAGCACATCATTTTCATTTATTTGATTTAAATTCATTTTATTCCCCTCTATTATTATTATTCCAATAGCCGTATTAATTTTTACCAAATATTCCTCATACTCTATAACTCCCATATAATTTTCAATCATTAATTGATCAAAACCAACTAATGTTATTTTTGGTATATTTGTAGTTACTTCTACTGGTATTTCCAATAATCTTTCTAATTTATTTCTTGTCTTCTTTATTTTTATCACTCCTATCTTTCAAATTCATCAAGTGATTTAAATTCGTACCCCTCTGCCTTTGCTTCCTTTATAACGCTATCTAGCACGTTTGCATTATCTTTTGAATTTCCATGTAATAGCATTATCTCTCCATTATGTAAATTATCTAATATAATCTTTTTAGCATATTCTGTTCCTTTTTGATTATTTTCATCATAATCTAAATATCCAAATGTCCACATTACATTTGTATATCCAAGTTCTTTTGTTACTGCTAATGTTCTTTCACTATATTCTCCTTTAGGTGGTCTTATATATTTCATTTCATATCCTGTTTTTTCATATATCGATTGATGTAATTTCATGACCTCTTCTTTTATTTCTTCATCAGAAATATCTGGAAGACTTTTATGATTCACTGTATGATTTCCTAACCTCTTAATGTCCTTTTATTAAACATATTAATAAATGTTTATTTTTATTACTAAAAAAATAATCAAGTAATATTAAATACTTGATTATTTTTCTATTATACTTTTATGTAATTATATTAATATAATCTCTGATCCATTTCTAATTGTAGATTCTCCAATAGTTAAATTTATATCATATGGTTTTGCTGTTTTTCTGTCATATAACACCGGTAATTTTGATGGATTATATTCTCCATTTGTAAATTCATTAATTGCTTTTACAATTAATTTTATTACTGTATATATTCTTCTATTTAATGGTATCCATATATCATATTCCTTATCTACTGTTGGAACATATAATTTAACAAGTACTTTATTCATTCTCCTCACCGTTTTCCTTCATACCTAATAATTTTACTAAAACCGGTTTTCCTTTTACAAAAGAATATCCATAGCTTTGACCGCATGTATTCATAAATTTAAAAGTTGATGAAACTGGTTTTAATAAATATTGTTCTCCAGCACCATTTCCTAACCAAAGTCCTGTATCTCCTGACACATATTTTTTATACCACTCTGAATATGTATAATTATTTACTTTTACTGTTGATTCAATAATAATATAATGACATTTTTTAGTGATTGTGCATTTTTTAAACTTTCAAAAAATAAATCCTCACTACCTAATTCAGTTATAAATTTATCTAATCCAATTATAATAAATAAAGTATCCTTTATTTTATCTGCATTGTTTAATTTTTTAAACTCCTCTATATATTTATCTCTAATTGCTTCTTGCTTACCTTGTAAAATATTTTCTGCGTCAAGAACTACAAATTCAATATTTGGTATTAGTTTTATTATCTCTAATAAATTAATAAAGAACGAACTAAATTCTTCTATACTATTTGCAATTATAGAATACACTAAATTTTTCTTTAAATCAATTCCATAAGGTTTTATAGTTTTATGAGAGATTCCTACTGGAACTGATTCCAGATCAGATATTGCAGACTCTAAATGATTTATTGTAACAAACTTTGGTACTACTGCAATTTCTTTTGCTTCTATAGTTTCTTCTGCATTTCTTTCTTCTATGGTCTGTCTAACAGTTTCATTCCATGCTTCTGCTTCGCAAATTTTAGCAGTTTGGAATTCAAAATATTTTTTATCTTCTGGATTTACCAAGCCTCTACCAAACAATCTAGAAGGTCTTTTCTTTCCAAGTCTGTCGAAAATACTCATATAGTCATCATCTTTATTCATTTGTAATGCTATTTTTTGTTTAAAATTTTGCAACATTCTATATCTTACTCCTGTTGTAGTACTTGCTGTAAAAACAAAAACAATTCTATACTTTAAGCCTTCTCTTAATAGTATTTCTAAAATCTCATCATATCCATTTGGGTAATTTTCTACGAATGACTCATAATTATTTAGTATTACTATAAATGTTGGAATAATTTCATTTGTAGCTTTAGTATATAGTTTAAAATCACCATTATAATCTGATAATTTTTCTTTTCTTTCTTTTAATTCGTTTTGTAGCATAATGAAAAATCTTGCTATTTTTTCATTATCATTTGCAAACATAACATCTCCAACATTTTTTGATTTTCTAAAAGCTTTAAGTGTCTCACTTCCGAAATCCAAAATATATAATTGTGCTATTTCAGAAGAATAATTAGCAATAATATCATAAATTAGTGTACTAATTAATGTTTCTTTACCACTTGCTGCATTTCCATAAATAATTGTATTTCCTCCAAAAGAAAGGTTCAATGTCATAACATTTTGTAATTGTCTTGAAGGATCATCGTATTCTCCAATTACAGGATTAATTACATCAGGTTCTACCTCAACTTTATATTTATCTCTTATAGCATCTAAATATATTGTTTCTGGAATAGGATTTAGCCATAAAGGTGCTTCATAGATATTTTCTTTTTTAGCTAAATCACTTATATATTTTACTATATTTGTTAGTTGTTCCCCTTTACTCTCTGTTGAATTCTTTTTTACGTCATCTACTTTTTTTAGAATTCTTCCTGTACTAGAAATAAATTCTATAGAATTATCATACTCTTTTTTTACTTCATCAGATGGATAATACAAAGCTCCTGCCCAAGCAGATTGACCTAATGCCAAATAATCATCATTTCCTACTTTTAAATAGAATTGACCTGCACCACTTAATTTGGCTGCATCTGGTATATCTATTATATCTTTACTATCAGAAGGTGATTGAACTTTTAAGCAGACACCAAATTTAGCATTACTACGAATTTGGTCATTTACAACTCCTCCTGGTTTTTGTGTAGCTAAAATCAAGTGAACTCCCAAACTACGTCCAATTCTAGCAACACTTATAAGTTCATCCATAAATTCTGGTTCTTGTTGCTTCAGCTCTGCAAACTCATCACTAATAATAAATAAATGAGAAATTGGCTTTTTTAATACACCGCTATGATAATATTTTTGATATTTATATATATCTACTGTACTTTCACCTGTTATAATTCTAGCTTCACTAAATTCGACTTGTCTTCTTTTCAATTCACTTTGAATTGACTCCAAAGATCTTTGTAAGCTTCCCTTATCTATATTGGTAATAGTACCAACTAAATGTGGTAATTGTACATCTGGTCTTTTAAAAGCTCCAGCTAAACCTCCACCCTTATAATCTATTAAAACAAAAGTAACATCATCTGGATGATAATTAATTGCTAATGACAAAATATAAGTTATAATAAATTCACTTTTTCCTGAACCAGTACTTCCTGCAATTAACCCATGTGGTCCATGAAATTTTTCATGAATATCTAGAGCTATATGTTTTCCATAACCATCAATTCCAATTGGTGCACTCAAAGAAGTAGTTGAATCACTTTCTCTCCATCTATCTAAAATATTTAGCTGTTCTATGCGTCCAACATTATACATTTCTAGAAATGTATAACTACTTGGTAATAACAATTCTTTTTCTTCATTATATTTTATTAATATATTAAATAGTATTTGACTTACTTGTTCAAAAGAAAATATGGCTGATGTATTTACTCTAAATTCTAATTTACTTTCATCAAAGTTTTGGCTTGCACGTAATACACCTTTATTTTCCTCTATTTCTATAAATGTTTGACATTCGTTTGGCAATTTTAATATACTATCTGTTAAAAATAATATACTAAAGCCCATATTTTTTTCTTTTTTCAAAATTTCGTTAATAACTTCTAAATCTTCCACATTTTTATAATCATCTATAATAATTAAATAATATGGCAAATTTTCCTTGTAATTAAAATTGTTTTCATATTGTTTTGTTCTTTTCTTTAGCTCATCACTCAAATATTCTGAAACAATACTTATTTTGCTATGTTCGTCTGCAAAATAACGCATGTCTTTTGAATTACTCCAAACATGTGGTAGCATTTTTGCAAAGTCCCATCTTTTTTCTAAATTATCTTTTAATAAAAATACTAATTTTAATTCATCATAACTATGAAAAGTAACTAATTGTAATAACAAATTTTGAATATATCTATATTTTAATTTTTCATCTTGATAAATAATTGCAGAAATATTTTTATTTGTTAAAGATAATAATACGGGAGCTTCTTTTAATACTTTTGCTTTTTCAACACATTCAAGCATTAAATCATATGTTTCATTTGTTACTTCCACATTATCATCTTGTGTATAACTTATTTTTAGTCTTGATGGAACATCTCCAATACCTAACCTTACAGTTAAAAAATCTTTATCTGATATTTGTCTCTCCCACAATCTAGAATGATCATATAAAATAATATCCATACATTCTTCCGCAGAGACATAGGTTTTATATAAGACAGAACGATTTCTATTTAATAGCTCATCAATTGTATCAATTTTTTTAGCTATATATTTTTTATAATTTTCAATTGTATCTTTTTCATTTAATTCTCTTATTTTTACACTATATCTTCTATTTAAAACAGGAATTAATACTGATGTTAAAAGCATTGTAGCAGACATAACTATACTAAACATTGAGCTTTTCAAATCAACTTTTCCTGATGCTAAATTATCTATAGTCTGTACAAGTGTTATTAATGTCATCATTGCCATTGAAAGAGAAGAGCCTAAGACTAAAGCTGCTGGTAATTCTCTATTTTTCTTTGAAATCTGTGGCGCTGATATTTTTATTTCTGTTTCGTCAAGTAGATCTAATATTCTTGGTGTTCTTAAAAAGTAATTATCATCAATGTAATTACTAAAATCATCTTCATCATAATTTTTTATTAATTTATTAGAATATTTACTAACAGAAAAATAATTTCTATTACAATTTACCTTATTAAAAGGATTATTAATAAATAATTCTTTATCTATTAAAATAATTGTTAACCCAAAGATAGATATTCTATCTCCATTTGCCAACATTCTTGTTGACATAGAGATAGGCTCATCATTAACATAAGTATTAAACTTTATATCATAATTCTCTATAGACCACACACCATTTATAAGAGATATTTTGGCTTGTGTTTTACATACTAGTGGAATATCATATGATATATGATTATTTTTTCTATCTCTACCTATAAATATCGTTGATGTATTTTCTATATGAAGATGTGTATAATTATCTACATATACAGGTGAACAATATAATATATATACTTCTGGACTATTTCCTATGGTTACATAATAAAAACTATAATTCTTTAAAATAATTTTGTCTAATATTTCTTGTCCATTTCTAGCAAATCTAATTGAATCATCATTCATTATAATGTTTTTACTATTAATTATTCTACAGCGACTAGTACTTTTTATTTGCCAATTGTTATCAACACTTTCTATATTAATTAACCTTTTTTGTTCATAATTTTTATCATATAACCAATAATTTCCTGTAACTTCTCGGGGTAAAATTAATTTATTTATTGAATTTTTTCCTATAAGTGTAACTAACATTTATTTTCTCCTTATACTTTACTGATGTTAAAATTTTAATAAAATTAATAAAGTTATTCAAATTCATATATTTTTATACATAACTTTTTTATAAAATAAAAAAGAAAATAGTAATTCGTCTAACTTGGTCATTATAAGGAATTACTATTTTCGCAAAAGACGAAGTACAATAATATTTATTACACTTCTAATTTAACTTAACCTCTCCTGCATTTTGTTAACTTAAATAAGAGAGTCTATTTTTAGTTTTTACCTGTAAGATTTGTCCAAACATCTGAAGCTGTTTCTTGTATTTTATTAATTGCTTGAGCTCCAAAATCTTTAGCTGCATCAACTGCATCTGACATTACGTCTCCAGCTGCTTCTACTGTATTTGCTGCACCTTCTAATAATTCTATTGTATTAGTTTGTGCTGTTATTTGATTGTCTAATGCACTTCCTAAAGCGTCTAAAATATTATCTAATCTCTTGAATGCTGCTTTTAATTCTCTTATGTTGCTATCTCCTGAAATAGAATTCCAAACACTTTCTAATGATGATGCTGTTGATGAAGCTTTTTCAGCTGCTTGTTTAGCTTCTTTAAATTTTGATTCTATAGATTTTTGATCTGCTTGTACATTTGCAGTTCTAAATCTTAATTTAGCTCCTTTATTTGTTTTTGAAACATCATTTAATATAAGAGCTATTTGTTCTGTTAAGCTACTTGAAGTACTTGATTGGTTTGAAGCTGCATAAGATTTTGCTTTTGCTGCAATTTCGTGTGGTATATCACTAACTGTAACTTCAAATATTTTGTTTAATCCTGGTATAGACATATTTACAACATTAATAAAGTTGTCATATGAATTACCAAACCAATTTTCCCTCATTGTATCGATTTTTGTAAAAGCTGCTTTTACAGCTGTTTGCATATCATTAGCTGCACTTGCTATTTGAGATGCTTTAACAATTATTTGATCATAGTCAATCTCTTTAATATCTGCGCTCATGATTCTTCCTCCTTTTATTTTATTATAATTATACTATATATTTATATTAATTAATTTGTCAATAAAAGAAGAAAAATGTCTTTAAAATGTAATATTTAAAGACATTTTTACATTTTTATTGCTATCAAATTCTATTTTTTTTACTACTTTTTTTAACAGCTTATCTCTAGGGATATCTGCATCTAGAAATTTTTTTGAGATTTTTATATAGTCAATATCTTTTGTTTTATTTAATTTTAATTCTTCTTCAATTTTTGTTTTTTCTTTTAAGAGTTTGTTTTTTTCAGTTTGCTTTTTCTTATATATTATTTTAAAATCATCAATTTTTATTATTTTATTGACTTTATCCTCATAAATTTCTTCTATTGTATTTTCCACATTTTGTAATGTATTATTTATTTTTTCTAATTTTACTTCTAATATATTATTTTGACTATTAGCTTCTTTTTTAGCATCATTATATATGTTTTTTAATTCTGTCTTACTAAATTTTATTTTGCTTATTTCTTCTTTTAACTTATTATAAAGTGAGTTTTCTATTATTTCCGCAGATATTTGTTTACAATTACATAGTCGTGTATAATTATTTCTTTTTGAACAAATGAAATACATTCTCCTCCATATGCTTCCATCTTTTTTTACGTTTTCTCTTGTTCGCAATGTTGCAATACTTCCACATTCCCCACAATATACTAATCCTTTTAATGGATGATTATATTTTCTATTTCTAACTGTAGTATACCTGTTTAATTTTTCTTGAGCTTTTTCCCAAATATTCAGCGCTATAATTGGTTCATGCATATTTTTTAAAACAATATGCTCTGATTGTTTTGTACATCTTACTTTTGCAATTTTATGGCTTACTTTTTGAAATTTTCTTCCTACAACATTTCCTATGTAAACTTCATTTCTTAATATTTTTCCTATCTGTGCTCTAAGCCATATATATTTTCCATCTGGATTTGCGCTTTTTCTTTTCATATATGTAGGTATTTTCAAATAAATCGCTGGCGGTTCTATTTTTCTTTGATTTAATTCATCTGCTATTTTTATTGTAGACATTCCTTTATTTACATACATATCAAATATTTCTTTTACTATTTGCGAACTATATTCATCTGGCACTAAATGGTTTTTCACGTTCTTATCCTTTTTATATCCATATGGCGGAATCCCTGCCTGATATTCGCCTTTTTCTATTTTTCTCTGTTTAACACTTTTTATTTTATTAGATATATCTTGTGCATAATAATCATTAAAGCTTAATTTAAATGTCAAAAACTGTAATCCATCTGGTTTTAGTGTATCTACATTGTCTCCGAATCGCTATATACCTTATATTATTTGCTGGCAGAAATCTTTCTAAATAATATCCTGTATCTATATGGTCTCTTCCAAATCTTGATAAATCTTTAGTTATAATACAGTCTATTTTTTCCTCTTCTATATCTTTTAACATTCTTTGAAATCCTGGTCTATTAAAATTTGTTCCTGTATATCCATCATCAACATACTCTCCAGCTTCGATTAATTCTTTATGTCCTTGTATATAATTATCTATAATATCTCTTTGATTTTCTACACTTTCGCTTTCATGGTCATCTCCATCTTCTCTTGAAAGTCTTATATATTTAGCCACTCTTATAAATTGATTTATACCCTGTTGCATTCTTCTTATTCCTTTCTTTTATGATTTTAGATTTATGCATTTTATAAATTCTTCCTTTAAAAGGTCTGCTAAAATTTGTTTTAAATCATCTGTACCATATTCATAACTTATTTTTACATCTTCATTTTTTTTCATTTTGTCTCTCTCCTTATATGCTTTAATTTTATGAAATTGTAAAAATATTATTACTGTACATTAAGTAGTTAGGAGTATGATTTCCTACTATGTGCCCTTCGCTAACCATCCTTTTTACCAAATCCTCTGCTGTATTTAGATAATGTGCTGTTATAAAAAATGTAGCTTTTACATCATTTTCTTTTAGCACATCTAAAATTTGTTCGGTATAACCTGCTTCGTATCCCTCATCAAAAGTTAAATAGATATACTTTTTTTCTTCATTTCCTATATATATTCCATCATACTTTTCCATTAGTTCCGCATTTTCTTTTCCTACATCAGGTCTTTTGTGATCCTTTTCCCTTTTTATTCCCCAACCTATTTTTTTGTTGCTTAATCCACTTCCATTAGTATACATTATTCGATTCTCTTGAAAAATTGTAAAAAAAAGTAAAAAAATTAAAATTATTCCACATATCGAAAAAAGTATTTTTTTGTCAAAAACTTTTATCATTTCGAACCTCCAATATTATTTTTTTATATTGACATTATCAAATTTTTAGATTATATTGTATTTATTATTGGAAAATATAGGTAATCGTCTAATTAGATATTTTTTTGTCTATTATTGTTAACTCAATATTATTCTATATAATAATATATATTATTTAGGAGATGAAGATATGTTAAATTTTGTTTTGTGCGACGATAATAAAAACATTTTAGACAAATTATCACAGATGCTGGATAATATTTTTATTCAAAATGATTACAATGCAAAAATTACTTATACTTGTGATAATGCAGATGACTTATTTGATTATTTAAGTAAAAATAATACAGATGTGTTATTTCTTGATATAAATCTTAAAAATAAGTTAACTGGTTTGGATATTGCTGAACGAATTAGAAAGAAAAATAAGAAAATATATATAATTTTTACAACAGGTCATTTAGAATATGCTCTGGTCGCCTACAAATATAAAACATTTGATTATATTCCAAAACCTTTTGTTTCTGAAAGACTTGAGTTAACTATATCTAGATTATTTGAAGACATCAAATCAAGTGTATCAAATTTTATTAAAGTCGGTAATTCCCAGATGTTAATTAGAGAAAATGATGTACTTTATATTAAAAAAGATAATATGAAGCTTACTTATCATACACCATTCCATGATTATTCTTCATATATTGCTTTTACAAAAATAGAAAAGACTTTACCTAAAAATTTTGTAAGATGTCATAAATCTTACATTGTTAATATTGATTGCATTGATTATATAGACAATATAAAGAATTGTATATTTCTTACTAATAATGATGTTTGTCCTATTGGTCCAAAATATAAAAACAATTTACTGGAGGTTTTAAATAACTATGAATATGCTACAAAAGATAATGAATATTTTAATGAATCCCAATGCAGAGCTAATTAATATAATTAGTATTCCTTGTACTTTAATTGAAGTAATTATTCACGTTAATATGTGTTTAGTTCTATTAAATATAAAAACTAATAGAAAACATAAATATTTATGTATTTTAATAATCACTTTGTTTTCTTGTATTAGCAGATTTTTTATTGCTTCACCATTTAATGTAATTTTAAATATTCTTATTATTATTTTCATGTACCTTGTATTTTTCAAAGTAAAATTATTAGAAGCATCTATTGGAATTGGTATACCATTTATATTAACTGCTTTATTTGAAATGATTTCATCTCAAATATATACCTTAATATTTAATAAACAATATGCTGAATTTGCATCATATCCTTTATATTCAATTATATTTTTATTAATAGTATATAGTTGTTTATTTGTAATGTTACAATTTTTTAAACATTTTAATGTTAATATAACGTTGTTTAGTAATTTAAATAAAAAAGATTATATTTCTATACTAATCACAGTTATTTTAGGATTTATCACAATATTTCTACAATTATATATAACTGCATTTTATAATAATATTCTTCCACATTCAGTAATTTTATTGAGCATAGCATGTTTAATTGCATATTTCTTTGTAAGTTTATTTAATATGATAAAAACAAAACAATTAGAAATTGCTAATAGAGATATTAATAATTTACAATTATATAATAACACATTAAAAATAATGTATGACAACATTCGTGCATTCAAACATGATTTTAATAATATTATGAATGGTATTGGTGGATATATAACAGCTAAAGATATGGAAGGATTAACAAAATATTATAAATCACTTTTCAATGATTGCAATAATGTTAATAATTTAGCCGCTATAAATCCTGAAACTATTAATAATCCTTCTATTTATGCAATATTAGCAGATAAATATAATAAGGCTGCTAATAAGAATATACAATTAGAACTTGGAGTATTTATAGATCTAAATTCTCTTCATATTGATACATATGAACTTACTAGAATATTAGGAATATTATTAGATAATAGTATAGAAGCAGCACAAGAATGTGAAAGAAAATATATTAGCATAAGATTTTTAATGGACTATAGAATGAACAGACAACTTGTAATTATAGAAAATACTTACAAAGACAAAAATATTGATACCTTCAAAATTTTTGAAAAAGCTTATACTACAAAGCCCAATAATACAGGCCTAGGATTATGGGAAGTAAATAAAATATTAAAAAAACATGACAATCTTGCAATTTTCACAAGTAAAGATGATGAGTTATTTAAACAACAGTTAGAAATATATTTACCCAAACCAAGCTTATTGAAAATATAATATAAAAAAATAAAGTATGTATAACATACTTTATTTTTTTACTAATTTTAAACAAAATTAAAATACCTAAATAATTAGGTATTTTTTGTCGTTTTTTGATTAGTTTTGATTCTAGTCTTTTTTTATCATACTAGCTGGCATTTTTGGTTGATGTATTATTCCTAAAACAAAACATGCTGTGTTAGATGATTTAGCATATTTTTCTGCTAATCTTGCTAAGAATTTTAACATATTAATTCCCCCCTTTTTAATTTATATAGCAAGAGGTCTTTCCTCTATTACTATCCATATACTTCATATCCATATTTGTTTTTTGTAATTTTATATGCTAATTTCGTAATTGTTAGTGTTTGTACTAATATTCCTATAATTATCATATTAGAAATTACTTTATATGGAATAAATATTGCAATTACTAATTCTATACCAGCAATTATAAATGACCATATCTTACGCTTTCTTCTTTCTTTTTTTTGCAATACAGGAACATTTTCTGTATCTGCTGGTGCGTATTTGGCAATCATTGCAAAACTAAATATAAATGTAATTGCTATTAGTATATATTTAATTGTACTGTCAAAATTTAGTATACTTGCTAAGTATGCACTTCCGATGTACATTGTATTTGTTGCTATAATACAACCTAAATGTGTATGTAAATGAAATCCTCCCGAAAACATTCTATATGGTAAAATTATAATAAAAGAAATTATTGTTAGGTCAATTATATTCAGTAGCCAAGCTAATATAAATGTAATAAAAAATTTTGGTACTTCTCCAATTAATAATTGCAAACCATAACTAATCTCATCAGCTTTACTTTCATCATATCCATCAACTGATTTTATTATCTTTTTAGTTAATGAATTACAAATTGTTTCTATCACATTTATTCCTCATTTCTTTTTTCTTTATCTGAAATTATTATAATTTTAAAAATTTCACTTATTCATTTTTGTTTGTAAAAATATTATTTGAATATGCTAAATCTTTTAAATTTTATTTTACATACAAAAATATCATTTTCACAAATAAAACTATAGTTTAACATATCATTTTTTTGTTAAACTATTACTTTTTATAAAAATATATTACCGTTTTTCTATCAGTAAATAAATTTCAACATTTTAGAATAATATTTTTTACAAAGATTTCTTACATAAAAAAAGCTCAATTTTAAAATTGAGCTTTTTTATATATTTATATTTTTTAATATATTCCACACACCCTTTATTTCTGGAAAATATTTAAATTCCATTTCATTTTTTGTTGTTGGGTGATAAAATTTTAATTTATATGACCACAAAGCTAATTGTTTACTCCTACTCCTTGTACCATATTTAGTATCTCCACAAAGAGCATGTCCTCTACTAGAAAATTGAACTCTTATTTGATGGTGCCTTCCTGTTTTTAGATTAATTTTTACTAAACTCATATTTATTGCATCATCATATTTTAAAACTTCATATTCCAATTCTGAATATTTAGCATTTTTTGTATTTTTACCTGTAACAAAAGATTTATTCTTTCTTTCATCTTTTATCAAATAATCTTGCATAACTCCATTTGAATTTTCCATTTTTCCTTTTACCACAGCAATATAATTTTTCTCAACCTGTTTATTCCTAACTTGTTCACTTAATCTTGAAGCAGCTTTAGAAGTTTTGGCAAATACCATAACTCCTCCAACAGACCTATCTAATCTATGAACTAGTCCTAAATAAACATTTCCTGGCTTATTATATTTTTCTTTTAAATATGCTTTTATAATTGTAAGCATATCATCATCTTTGGTTTTATCTGCTTGTGATGGAATTCCTGGTTCTTTAACAACTACAATAATATGATTGTCTTCATATAATATATTAAGCATTAGCTTCCTCCCATCTGCCATATATTCCGCAAGGAAGTACAAGTTTTGAGTTTGTCATAGGTAGTCCTATCTCTCCAGATTCAAACTTTCCATTATTTTTTATATTAAGTCTTAATATATTTTCTAACACTTTAGCAGAAATTCCTGTAGTATATGAATTTATTAGGAAAAATAAAGGTTTATCTGAAAGAACATTAGTACATAAATTCACTAAATCTGCTATATCTTCCTCAAAACGCCAAACTTCTCCTTTAGTTCCTCTACCATATGATGGTGGATCCATTATAATTGCATCATACTTATTTCCTCTTCTTATTTCTCTATTTACGAATTTCTCTACATCATCTACTATATAACGAACTGGTTTTTCTTTTAGTCCAGATGCATTAACATTTTCTTTTGACCAACTTACCATTCCTTTAGAACTATCTACATGACAAACAGAAGCTCCTGCTGAAAGGCATGCAACAGTAGCACCACCAGTATAAGCAAATAAATTTAATACTTTTATATCTCTTTTACTATTTTTTATTTTATTAATCATCCAATCCCAATTAACAGCTTGTTCAGGAAAAAGCCCTGTATGTTTAAATCCCATAGGCTTTATGTTAAATGTTAAATTTTTATATTTTATCTGCCAACTCTCTGGAACTTTCTTTTTAAAATTCCAGCTTCCTCCTCCAGTCTTACTTCTATTATATATTCCATATGCATTTTTCCATTTTTCTACAAACGATTTTTCTTTCCATATTATTTGTGGGTCTGGCCTTATTAAAAATATATTTCCCCATCTTTCTAATTTTTCACCATCTGCCATATCTAATATTTCATAATCTTTCCAATTATCTGCTATTTTCATATTTCATCTCCAATTACATATTTGATAATATTTTAAAAAAGTTATATATAGCTATTATATTAGCTAAACAAAATATTCCCCCTATAGAAAATAATAATCCAATTATATTATTATTGTTAATCTTTTTATGTTTTTCCTTACTATATTCTATGGTAAAAATTTCGTCTTTTGCATATTCCATGTTTTCCACCCCTCTTTATAATATTTATATTCAAAAACATGTGGAATATGCTTTATTCAAGCTATATTTTACCATAATCGTTATACGTTTTTCAATATAATAGTCTAAAACCTTACTTTTTATATTATAAAACGTAAAAATATACATTAAACTTTTAGGTTTAATGTATATTTTAGTAAAGATAAATCGTTATTTAATTATTGTGCTTTTGTTATAGATAAAATTTTATATTTGCATACACCTGCTGGTACTTGAACTTCTACTACTTGATTTTTCTTTGCACCTAATAAAGCTGAACCTATTGGAGATTCATTTGAAATTTTATTTTGTGTAATATCTGCTTCTGTTGTTCCTACTATTGTATATTCGACCTCTTCATCAAATTCCATATCTAAAACTTTAACTGTATTTCCTATTTGTACTTTACTTGTATCTATTTCTGAATCATCTATAATTTTAGCAAATCTTAACTTTGCTTCTAATTCCGCTATTTTATCTTCATTCGCTGCTTGCGCTGTTTTTGCTTCATCATATTCTGAATTTTCTGAAAGGTCTCCAAATCCTAAAGCAACTTTTATTCTTTCAGCTATTTCTGCTCTAGTTTCAGTTTTTAACTTTTCTAGTTCAGCTTCCATTTTTTTATATCCTTCTTCGGTTAGTAGAATTTCTTTGTTGTTATCGCCCATTATGTCATCCCTCCTGAATAATTTATTACTGCATTATATTAAGTCAATATTTTTCTTTTGTCAAGTACTGTTTTTTATTTTTTTTATTTATATTCATTAACATTTATAATTCCTCTTTTTCCTATAAAATTAACGATTTTTATATTATCTTCCTGTAATTTCCTTTGTATTTCTTCTATTTTCTTTCCTATTATATATGATTCATATATTTCATTTAATTCAAAATCATTCTCTTGTTTTTTTATATTTAACTCATAATTATTTATACTTATTCCTGTAAATGTTTTATTTATTTCTTCTATATTATTTTCTATATTTATAATTGTAGCATTTCTATTTACTTTATATTTCTTTAGTTGTTCTTCTGTAAAATCAATATTTATTATATATTTTTTATTTATTAAACTTTTATTTTTATTATTCATTACAGGTACTGTAATTGCTTCTTCTGTATATAAACTATCTGCAAAAGATTTAAACTTTTTAACATTATTAGTAATAATATTGATTCTTTTTGTATTATAAATTAGTTCATTTATATAATATAAATTAATTCTTGAGTAGTCATTTACCAATATAGTAATTTCTATATCCTCTATATTAGTTTCCAAAACTTCTGATAAATATTCCACTATTTGTGGTATTAAATGTTTAAATAATATTTTCCCATCTAAAATATTCATATTATTTGAATATATATTATTAATAAATTCTTTATTTTGTTTATCTTTTTTTGATATTACAATATTTTTTATATTATCTTTTTTTAGTTGTTTCAAAAGCTTATCATTAAATTTAGGAATCATATATTTTATTCCATTTTCAAATTTCTCAATTTCTAACATATTAAAAAGTTTTTTAAAAAAATTCTTTTCGTTTTTTGATATAACATAACCAATCATAAAATCACCTTACTCATTTATATGAATAAGGTGATTTTATATTACTTATTTAATTGTTCTTTTACAAATGTCCAAAATTCATCATTGGTTTCTCTATCTTTTTCCCAAAAAGCTATTCCTGCTAAATTATATTGGTTTGCTAAATTTATTTTTTCGCCTACTGATTTTTCATTTTCAACCCACATTTTATATGTTTTTCCATCTTCTACATATTCAACATAGTATTGTTTTAGTTCCTCATCCCATGTTGCTTCTTGGTTTTCTGGAAGTACATCAAACATATCTTTCATATTAACTACTTCTGGTTTAGCGGTTCCATCTTCCTCTTCTTCCCATAATCTCATATATAGTGGTATTCCTAATATAATTTTTTCTGGATCTACATCTTCTTGGCCTAAAAATTTCTTTATATTTGCCTCAACCCAATTATATCCTGCTGTTGTACCAGCTTTATTAGAGCTTGTACCATATTGGTCATATGCCATAAATACTATATAATCTGCAACATTTGCAATTGTATTTCTATCAAAACACAAAGACCAAGTTTCTGATCCATCTGGAGCAGTTACATCTACAGATAATGTTTTTCCAACCTTTTTTAACCTTGGAGCTAATTCTATTATAAATCTAGAATATTCATCTTTATCTGATTCATTCATATTTTCAAAATCTACATTTACTCCATCTAAATTGTATTCTTCTACTAAATTCATTAAATTTTCAATCATAGCTTCTCTTTTTTCATAGTCATTTAATATTTTAGATGTTGTATCTTTTAATGAATTATTAGAAAACATTGCCCAGACCTGATAATTATTGTTGTGTGCCCATTCAATATATTCAGCTCCGTCATCTTTAGCATTATCATATATTTCGCCATTACTTCCTCTTTCTAAAGAGAAAAATGATGGTGATACTACATTTACTCCATCCATAGTTTCTCCTGTTCTGTCTGGAGCCTTTGCATATTCAGAATAGTAATCCCAAACTAAATTAACTTTTCCTTCTACTTTATCTATATATTCTTTAGCTTCTCTTGCTACTTCTATATTACCTAAATCTTCTTTCTTTATATAACCTATCGTTCCATCTTTTGCTCTTACTTCTACCCAATTGTTTGTTTCTTCTATATATACTACTTGTTCATTAGCTTCTAACTTTTCTAAAGTTCCTGACAAAATTTGAGGTTTATATTTTAATTTTGTTTCTTTAGTTGTATTTGCTACATCCTGTTTTCTATCTAATGAATCTATAATAATAGTATTTGTATCTTGTATATATTCTAAGTCAACATCATATACTTTCTCACTTATTTCTGAAAAAGGTAAATATATTGTATCGTTTTTTTCTATTGCAGAAGAATTTAACTCCTCTTCTTCACCATTTATAGTAATTTCATTATTTTTTGTACTCATTTTTGCTATGTTTATTTCTGATGTAGTTACAATATCTCCATTTTCTTTGTTATACTCTATATATTTGTCAAAATAATTTCTTATATCAGCTAAAGAAAGGAATACATTATTGTTTTCATCTATATATACATCATTTTTCATTTTTAATGTAACATTATTGTTATTTATTAAAACTTTAGCTTTTCCATCGTAATCCTCTCTTATATAATTAGGAGAAAGATAAAAGACTCCACCTAACAATACAAGAAATACAAGTACTATAAATATATTTAAAATTAATTTTGAACTATTTCTTTCGTTTTTTTCTTTCATTCTTTTTGCCATTTGTATTCTCCTTATTTTATAAATTCTTTCTTATATTATCATAAAATAATAAATTAGTGAATAAAATTTTTAAAAATATTCGTACTTAACATAAATATTTGTTTCTTCTTTACTTTTATGGGGATTTATGGTATAATTTTAATGAATTGTGTAAGGGGGAATCTTTATGTGGTTAGCTTGGTTAGTAATAGCTGGAGTGCTGTTTGTAGGCGAAATTTTAACAGCTGGTTTTTTGCTATTATGGTTTGCAATAGCAGCAGTTGTAGCTATGTTAGTTAGTTTTTTAACAACCAATTTATTTATTCAAATTTTGGTTTTTGTAATAGTATCAGTCTTACTTCTTATATTTACAAGACCATTACTATCAAAATATACAAAAAATGATAATACAGTAACAAATTCTAATGCAATTATTGGTAAAACAGCTTTAGTTACAGAAGAAATCTCTTTACTAAATTCTACAGGTCAAATTAATGTAGATGGAGAAATTTGGTCTGCTAAAACAATGGATCCAAACTTAACTATTCCAAAAGGTTCTAAAGTAGAAATTATTGGTATAGATGGTGTAAAAGCTTGTGTTGCAAGTAATTATCAAATGCCATCTAATAATATAGAAAATAAATAAAAGGAGAATGAAAATGGGAGGAATTATATTTTTAATAATTTTAATACTTTTTATTGCTATAATCGCTTATAAATCAATAAAAGTAGTTAAACAATCTGAAGTTTATATAATTGAAAGATTAGGTAAATTTCATAAAGTTGCAGATGCTGGTCTTACAATAATTTTCCCTTTTGTAGACCATGTACGTAGCGTAGTTAGTTTAAAACAACAAACAATGGATATACCACCTCAAGGCGTTATTACTCAAGATAACGTTACAATTACAATAGACACTGTTGTGTTCTACCAAATAACAGATCCTGCAAAAGCAGTTTATGAAATTCAATCTTTAAAGAAAGGTATTGAATATCTAGCAATAACAACAATTCGTGATATTGTTGGTAAAATGACATTAGACGAAACATTTAGTTCAAGAGATTTAATAAACCAAAAATTAAGATCTATTTTGGACGAAGCAACAGATAAATGGGGTTGTAAAATAGATAGAGTTGAAATTAAAGATATTAATCCACCAGAAGATATTAGGGATGCAATGGAAAAACAAATGAACGCAGAAAGAAATAAAAGAGCTTTAATTTTACAATCTGAAGGTGAAAGACAATCTGCAATTACACTTGCCGAAGGTAAAAAAGCTGCAGCTATCCTAGAGGCAGAAGCTGATAAAGAAGCTCAAATTAGAAGAGCTGCCGGTGAAGCTGAAGCAATCAGAAAAGTAGCTGAAGCTAAAGCAGAAGAAGTAAGAATGGTTTATGCAGCAATAAAAAAAGCAGACCCAGACGAAAAACTTATTCAAATTAAATCTTTAGAAGCTCTTGAAGAAGTTGCTAAAGGTGATGCTAACAAAGTATTTATTCCTTTCGAAGCAACTGCTGCATTAAGTGGTTTAGGAGCTGCTACTGAAGTTATTAAAGATGGAGAAAAAAAAGCAGTAGATAAAAAATTAAAAGATATCGCAAAAGACCAATAAAATTAATCAATCGGGATTTTGGGGACGTTCCTAAAATCCCGATTTTTTATATTTAAAAAGAGAAAGTATAAAACTACTTTCTCTTTTTTGCTTATACATTTATTTAACATCTTTCTGTTCTTAAATTTACAACTATTTTTTCTAGTTCATTTACGAAATATTCTATATCTTCTTTTGTATTTTCTTTTCCCAATGTTATTCTTAATGCACTACTTGCAATGTCTTCATCTAGCCCCATTGCAATCAAAACATGAGATGGTTGTGGCAGTCCACTGCTACAAGCAGAACCACTAGAAGTACAAATTCCTTTTTTGGCTAATAATTTTACTAAATCTTTACCATTTACATATAAAAAAGAAATATTTATATTTCCTGGTAATCTATTATTTAAATCACCATTTATTCTTATATATGGTATTCGATTTTTTATTTGTTCTATACAATACTTTCTCAAATTTAATAATTTTTCGTTATTTTGTATAATATTGTTATTAGCCATTTCAATTGCTTTACCTAATCCAACAATACCTGCTACGTTTTCAGTCCCTGCTCTTTTATCATTTTCTTGATGTCCACCATTTTGTAATTGCATAAAATTTATATTATCTCTTACATATAAAGCACCTACCCCTTTTGGCCCATAGAACTTATGCGCGGACATTGATAATAAATCTATCCCCATTTCTTTCACATCTATTTTTACATTTCCTATCGCTTGAACTGCATCTGTATGAAATATTGAGTTGTTATTATGAACAATTCTAGAAATTTCTTTTATTGGCTCTATAGTTCCTACTTCATTATTAGCAAACATAATGGATACTAAAATAGTTTTTGAATTAATACTATTTTTTAATTCTTCTAAATCTATAAATCCATTTTCGTCAACATTTAAATAAGTTACTCTAAAGCCTTCTCTTTCTAGCTGCCTACAAGTATTTAAAACTGCTGGATGCTCTATTCTACTCGTAATAATGTGATTTCCTTTCTGTCTGTATGCTCTCGCAACACCTTTAATTGCTAAATTGTCACTCTCACTACCACAAGAGGTAAAATATATCTCCGTTTGTTTAGCATTTATTGCTCTTGCCACATTTCCTCTTGCTATATTTATTGCTTCTTTGGATTTATATCCAAGTTCATATAATGACGAAGCATTGCCATAATTTTCGCAAAAATATGGTTCCATAGCCTCTTTCACTTCTGGTGCAACCGCAGTTGTAGCTGCATGGTCAAAATATACTGTTTTCATATAACATTACCTCTCTTATATAATATTATATGAAACTCATTCTATTTATTTTACAAAAAGTTTTCCTCATAAAAAATTTTCTTATTACACAAAAAATAGGGATTTCGAGGAACATCCCCAAATCCCTATTTTTTAATTACTCATTCCACTATATAATTGTTGCAAATAAGAATTATAATCAAATGGTTTTACTGTTTTTGGAGCTCCATAATCTACCCCAAAAGTATCTACTCTTACACTTGTTATTACAGGTGGATTAACTGGTGTACTTGCTTCTGAATCTGAAGAGTTTTCAGACGTTGTTACTTCTGTTTCATTTAATTTATCTAATACATCCATTCCTTCAATAACTTTTCCAAATGCTGCATAATATCCATTTAGGCTTGCATTGTCACCTGTCATTATGAAAAATTGTGAACCTGCGGAATTATATCCTTCTTCATATAATCCCATTTGGCTATAATCTGATCTTGCCATAGATATTACACCTTTTTCATGTCTTAAGGTATTTTTATTAAATCCGTTTTGTACAAATTCTCCCTTTATAGCATAATTTTCAGTAGTTGACCCACCATCTTTTATATCTGATAATGTTGGTGCTCCTGAACCTGTTCCTTCTTTATCTCCACCTTGTACCATGAAGTCTTTTACTATTCTATGAAATGTTAACCCATCATAAAATCCTCTATTAGCTAAAGTAATAAAATTAGCTACTGTATTTGGAGCTTGATCTGGGTATAACTCTATTTTCATTGTACCTAACCCTTCTATTTCCATTGTTGCTACTGGATTTTGTTTTGTAAATGTTGCTTTTTGATAAATCGTATATCCTACTAATCCTATTAATACAATTACTAATATAATTGCTATAATCATAATTATTCTTTTTGTTTTCATTCGTTATCCTCCTACTTAAATTAAAGCATTATCAAAAACAAATTGTTCTTGCATTCTCTTTAATGATTGTTTTATTGTTTTAGCTCTTACCTCTCCTATTCCTTCTACCTCATCAAGCTCTGGAATATCTGCAGCTAAAATGTGTTGAAAAGATTTAAAAGATTTTACTAAATTTTCTACGATATTATTAGGTACTCTTGGAATTTTATTTAATATCCTATAACCTCTCGTATAAACTCCTACTTCATCATAATTATCGAAATTTTCATACCCTAAAATTTTAGCTATTGAAGATGCTTTTAAAAGATCTTCGTATGGTAATGCAATTATTTCATCTAATGCTTCGTCTTCAGTTTTATTTGTTCCTTTTCCTAGATAATCTTTTATTATCAGAAGTTCTTCTCTTTCCAAACCACCAACTAATTCTTCTAATTGCATACTTATAAGTCTACCATCTTGTCCTAATTCTGAAATTCCTCTTTTTACTTCATCTACTATTTTCATAACCATTTCTGCTCTTTGAATTGCATTTATTACATTATCTAAAGTAACAATATCATTAAATTCATATTCATTTAATACATTTAATTTACTATCAAATACTTTCTTATATTTTTCTAATGTTTGTAATGCTTGGTTTGTTCTATTTAAAATAGTTGATGAATCTTGTATTGTATATCTTAAATTTCCTTTAAATACTGTAATTATATTTCTTCTTTGTGAAATACTAATTACTAATGCTCCGGTTTGTTTTGCTGTTCTCTCTGCAGTTCTATGACGTGTTCCAGTTTCTTTAGTTGGAATTTCTGGTGATGGAATTAGCTGTGCATTTGCATATAATATTCTTTTTAAATCTGTACTTAATACTATTGCACCATCCATTTTAGCAAGTTCATATAATTTAGATGATGTATATTCTTCATCTATAAAAAAACCACCATCTACTATGTCTAAAACTTCCTTAGTATCAGAAAATACTAATAATGCTCCTGTTTTTGCTTTTAAAATATTATCTAGTCCTTCTCTTATTGGTGTTCCAGGTGAAATTAACTTTAGTATGTCTGTAACTTCATCTTTTTTGCTGATTCTCACTTGTTACCAACCCTTTCTGTTAACTAACCTTATGAACTATCTTAGTCCAATTGCTTTCATGGCCTCGTTAATATTTTTCACACCAATTATATCCAATTTATATGATTCTTTCAATAGTTTTTTGTTATTTTCTGGAATTATACATTTTTTAAATCCTAATCTTTCTGCCTCTTTTAGTCTTTTTTCCATCATATTAATTGTACGTACTTCTCCTGTTAATCCTACTTCTCCTAATGCAATTACTCCTTTAGGAATACTTACATTTTTAAAACTTGATGCAGTAGCTAAAATTATTCCTAAATCCAGTGCAGGTTCGTTTACCTTAAGTCCTCCTACAACATTTAAATAAACATCCTGATTTCCTAACATAAATCCTGCTTTTTTCTCCATTACTGCTACTAACAATGTTAACCTGTTATAATCTATTCCATTTGCAGTTCTCCTTGGAAGTCCAAATACACTTTGAGTAACTAATGCTTGCAATTCTACTAATAAAGGTCTTGTTCCCTCTACTGTTGCAACCACAACTGAACCAGATGGGTTATCTTCTCTTTCAGAAATTAGAATTGATGATGGGTTTGTTATTTCTACCATTCCCTTTTCTTGCATCTCAAACATTCCAACTTCATTAGTAGATCCAAATCTATTTTTTACTCCTCTTATCATTCTGTAAGAAAAATATCTTTCTCCTTCTATATACAGTACTGTATCTACCATATGTTCTAGAACTCTCGGACCTGCTATGTTACCATCTTTTGTAACATGTCCAATAATTATAGTTGTGATTTTTCTAGATTTACAAATTTTCATTATTCTACTTGTTATTTCTCGTACTTGACTTACACTTCCTGGTGCTGAAGAAATTTCTTCTGAATACATTGTTTGCATAGAGTCTATTATTACTAATTTTGGATTTAGTTCTTCTATATTTTGGTCAATAATATCTATATCTGTTTCTCCTAAAAATAAAATATCATCATTTTTGATATTTAACCTATCTGCTCTTAATTTTATTTGTTCTGCAGACTCTTCACCAGAAACATATAAAACTTTTCCCTCTCCTTTAACCTTGTCACACAGTTGTAAAATTAAAGTAGATTTTCCTATTCCTGGTTCTCCTCCAACTAATACTAAAGATCCTTTTACTAATCCTCCACCTAAAACTCTATCCAGCTCTGCATACCCTGTAGAAGTTCTTTGGGCATCTTGACCTATATAACTATTTAAAGGCTTTGGTGCTTCTTGTATTTTCTTTTCTCTTTTTCCATTTTCTACTTTTGTAGAAATTTTTTCTTCGAAAAATGTATTCCATGAATTACAAGCTGGGCATTTTCCCATCCATTTTGCAGATTCATATCCACATTCATTACACACAAAAATTGTTTTTGCTTTCATATTGCTCCTTCTTTATAAACTCTTGCACTATATTTTTTATCTTTAGTTTTTGTTTAATAGTTCATCTATTCCCAATGATAGCACAAACATTGCATGTGACCATCCTAAACCTATTACCCACTTAGATTTCATTTTTTCATTATCAATTTGTTCTGCTAATAACCCTAAAGGCGTAGATGTATCTATTACAAATTTTAAACATTCATTAGCTTCTTTTGTTGCTCCAATTTTTTTATAATAAATATACATCCACAAAGTTGCTATTGGCCATGGATTTTTTCCACCCATATAACCATCATGTTCAAATCTTAAATATCCACCTGTATATGTCCTTAATGTTAAATTAATCTTTTGAACTGTATTTTGTATTAATTTATCATTTGGATCAAATACATTAAATGGTGTAATTGTTCCCATTATACTAATATCCATATTATTATCTTTAATATTTCTTTTTAATATATTTTGATTTTTATCACACATATTATCTAGTATATATTTTTTTATTAATTCTTTATATTCTGACAACTCATTATAATCTTCTGGTAATTTGAATCTTTTATTGTCTTTTTGTAATTCTTTATAAATTAATTCCATTGCACTAAAAGCAGCATATATTGCAGATAAAGAATATAAATGTACTCCTTCGTTCATTTCCCATAAGTCATAACTTACATGTTTATATATTTGACTTCTGTCTAAATAGCTATATTTTGTCTCTACTACTTCTTCCTTATCTTCATCTTTATTTAATAAATGATCCATATATTTCTTTAAAAATTCAACTGCATTTTCGCACATAGCCAAATTATTTTTTAATAGATCCATATCTCTTTGTTTAAGTCTAAATTCTTTTATTTTAAAATGCTGATATAATCCTGCAACTACACTTCCTGTTTCATCTATTTGATATCCCCAACAAGGAGCTAGTCTTCCATCTGTATAAAAACGTTGTTCCCACATTCCATTTTTACTTTGAGTTTTTCTTAAGAAAATATTATAGAAATTATCTGCATCTTTGTACATTCCTACCATGTCTAGCGCTTGTGAAATAGTAACAGCATCTCTTGGCCAACAATAAGCATATCTTCCACATAAATCTTTTTCTTCATCAACTTCTAATGCTGCAATTATTCCTCCTGTATCCTCATTAACTAATAAAGGAAATAATAAAATTGTTCTTCTTAAGATTTTTTGTATTTTGGCATTATATATTTCGCCATAATCTTTTACTTTAAGCACTTCATGTTTTTTTACATATTTTCTCCAATAAGCTTTTGTATCCATCATTAATCTTAAGGTATCATATTCTTTTATTTCGTCTATTTCTTTTATTAAATCATCTAACACATCAACCTTATAATTTTTATTTATGTATATGTATACATTAAATTCTTTAGATTCACCCGGTCTTAATACACCTACATCATAAGCTATTGCAGAATGATTAGACATTGCTATATAATCTTTATCTTTTATTACTCCAGAAGAAATAGTTTCATCTACATTATTTAATTGATAACTATATATTGGCATATTAGAAAATGTTGTCATAGCAAAATCATGACTATATTGAATCATAGCATTATCACATATTCTAGTTCCAACCATATTATTTAAATTTGAAAATAATTTTGATTCTATTAAAAATTTTACATCCAAATCTATTTTATTATAATTTGTAAATGTATATCTTCTTATTAATACATCTTTTTTCATTGGTATAAAGTCTTCTTGCTTCATATTAAGCTTAAAATATGTGTTTTCTATTTCTGTATTTAATACATTTGTATCCGTAGAATAATATTGATTATACACATTATTGATATCATTATGAAGCCTAATTAATGCTGAATCATTTATCTTTACACCTGTTTCATAATAATCTATAAATTGCCTATAGTCTGCCGTTGGATAACTTAATCTTAATAGTTCTCCTTTTTCTGACAAACTAGCGATCATTTTTCTATTTCCTATAATAGCATCATTTAAATATTTTCTTTTCATTTGTATTCTCCTTTATTTACAATTCTATTAATCTGTCGTTGTAAGTCTTTAATTTTCTCACTTAAACTATCCAATCTTCCTTCTTGTATATCTTGATCTGTTAATTCATCATTTACTATATCTTCCATATCATTAATTTTTTCTTTTAATGCATTCAATCTATCTATAATTGCAAGTTTAGTAAATTTATTATCTTCTTTTTCTGGTCTTCTATATCTTCCTATTAATCTTACAGATGTATCTGTAATTTCATATGTTTCTCCAAAGCTTGGAATTGAAACTGGCAAATTAGTTGTCTCTATTATTTTTTCTTTTAACACTTCTTGTCCTTCTGGCTCTCCATGTAATAAAAAGATATGTTTTGGTTTCTTTAAAAATGAATATATAAAGTTTAATAGCCCTTCTTGGTCAGCATGTCCAGAATACCCCTCTATATATTCTACTCTAGCATTTACAGCTACTTCTTCGCCAAATAATTTTATTTTTTTAGCTCCATTTACTATACTATATCCTAGTGTTCCTGGTGCTTGGTAGCCTACAAATAAAATTGTATTTTTAGGATTCCATATATTATGTTTTAAATGATGTTTAATTCTACCAACATCACACATTCCACTAGCAGAAATTATAATACATGACTCATTACTTTCATTTAAAGCCTTTGATTCTTCTACAGTACGTGTGAATTTTAAGCCTGGAAATTCCAATGGATTATTTCCTTTTTGGATGTATTCTTTTGTTTCCTCATCAAATAAATCCATATTATCTTCAAAAACTTCTGTTGCAGATATAGCAAGTGGACTATCTACATATACTGGAACTCTCATCAATTCTTCATATTTTTTTCTAAATTCCTCATCATCTCTTTTATCTTTTAACTTATTTATTTCAAATAATATTTCTTGGGTTCTACCAACAGCAAATGAAGGTATAACAACTGTTCCACCTTGTTCTAAAGTTTCAGAAACAATGTCTAAAAATAATTCTGCTTTATCATCATTTCTCATATGTAATCTGCTACCATATGTTGATTCCATAACTAAATAATCTGTATCTTCTATCATTGTTGGCTCACTTAATAATGGAATATCATTATTTCCTAAATCTCCGGAAAATACTATTTTTTCTTCCTTACCATTTTCATTTATCCATACTTCTATAGTCGAAGAACCAAGCATATGTCCTGCATCGTTAAACCTTACATGTATATTTTCATCTATCTCAATTATTTCGTCATATTTTACAGGTTTAAATAATTCTAATGATCTTGCAGCTTCTTCAGCAGTATAAAGAGGTTCTAATTCTTCTTCACCTTTTCTTATTCTTTTCTTGTTTTTCCATCCAACTTCCATTTCTTGTATGTGACCACTATCTGGTAACATTATAGAACATAAGTCACAAGTAGCCTTTGTTGCAATAACATCTTTTCTATATCCTTCTTTATATAATTTTGGAATTCTTCCTGAATGATCAATATGTGCATGCGTTAATAACATAAAATCTATACTATTAATGTCAAATTCAAAAGGCTCTTCGTTTTCTAATTCTTCTGTTGCTTTTCCTTGAAATAAACCACAATCAACTAAAAATTTTTTTCCTGCGCCTTCTACTAAAAAATTAGAACCTGTTACAGTTTTAGTAGCACCTAAAAAAGTTATTTTCATGTTTTTCCTCCTTATGAGAATATTTTTATTTTTTTCTTTTCTTTAACTTTGTATTTACCTATATTTTCTGGAACAACTATATTTTTAGATGTTTCCTCTACATCTCCATCCAAATAATTCGCCCTTATTCCTTCTTGTATATGTTGTATATTTACTTCTACTTTTTCTAAATTAATTATTCTTAATGAAAAGATATTCTTTAAAATCTCACTATTTATATATTTATTAGAATTTACTAAATTTATAAGCTTTTCATCTATTGCTTTTGTTATTAAAAACTCTCTAATATTATCTATATCTTCTTTTAATTTCTCATTATCTTTTAAAAGTTGACTTCGTGTTATTGGAATTAAATTATAATATCTAAATTCATAAATTAATTCTAATACCTCTTTTTTTCCTTTTAATTTTTCTGCTAATATTTTATATCCCTTTAAAAATAATTTTTGTAAATTAATTAATTCCTCTAATGCTGTTGTATCACTTTCTGCTATTGCTTTATAATCAAAAAGTTGTGTCTGTGTAGATTGCTTTTTCTTTTTTTTCATAATTTGTCTTGGATCTATAGACCTATTATATTCCATAATTTTATTTATGCATTTCTGTCTTTCTTCTATTAGGATTTCTTTTAATTCTGATTCATTTTTTATTGTTTCTCCAACTTTATTTCTTGCTACTAATTCTTCTGTTAATTTATCATTATCATTTATACATCTATCTAAATTTTCTACTTGTCTTAATAACTTCTTTTTATCTCTTGATATTTCCTCAACATATTTTTTCATATCTTGAGGACTTTCCTCTTCTTTTACCGCTAATTCTTTAATTTTTTCTGGATGTCTTTCTATATATACTTTTAATATTGTTATCATTATTTGATTAAATAATTGTTCTGCCATTTCTTGATCATATCTTCTATTTAATTCCTTTTTTAATTCTAATATATAATCAATCTCTTCACTTTTATTATATATCCAATCCTTTAGCAAATCATTTCCAGCAATTATTCTAATATCTTGAAAAATTAAATTAGAATAAATATCTTCAAATTCATTTGGTTCTATATACCATGCAAATCCATTAAAATCTCGTAAAAGTTCTATGTTATTACTTGAATTTCCATTTCTGAAAATTTCTGTAATTGCATCTTTTAGAATTCCATATTTATCATTTACCATTTTTTCATTATCATATAAACTATAAATTCCTTCTAAAATATATTTTTCATTCGGAAATACTTCTAACTCCTTATTATCAGCATTTGCAATATATTTAGATGTTGTATTATTTAATATAACACTTTTTTTACTCTCCGGTTTTATAATAATTAAACTATTACAATCATTTTTCACAATATTTATAAAATTAACTAAAATCTCCTCTTTATCTGTAATATCCCTTTTAACTGTTTTATAATCATTATAATTTGTTTCCATTTTATATAAAACACTTAATATTAAATTTTTACCAGTACTTGAAAAATCTTTTTTTTCTAAAACTTGTTCTAGCATATTATTATAGTCCTTATATTTTAGTTTAGAAAAAATCTTTTCTTTTGGCATAATTTTCCACCTTTCTATGTATTTTCATCTGGAGTAGTTCCCATTTTTAACTCATCTAATCTTTCTTTTGTTATTAGTACTTCTCTTGGTTTACTTCCTTGGTAACCAGAAATAATTCCTCTCTCTTCCATTTGATCTATTATTCTGCCAGCTCTTGCATATCCTACTTTAAATCTTCTTTGGATAAAAGATGTTGAAGCTTGTCCTGTTTCTACCACTGTATCTATTGCTTCCATTAATAAAGGATCTGCATCATCTTCATCTTCCATTTTATCAAGTTCTTGATCTGTACTATTTGCTTTTTCTATACTTTCAATAATATCTTCATTATATTTAGCCTCTCCACCATTAAATTTTAAGAAATCTACTATTTTTTCTACTTCTCCATCAGATACAAAAGAGCCTTGAACTCTCATTGGTTTTGATGCGCCAGATGGGTAAAATAGCATATCTCCTTTTCCTAATAGTTTTTCTGCACCCACTGAGTCTAGAATAGTTCTAGAGTCTACTTGTGATGAAACAGCAAATGCTATTCTTGATGGAATATTAGCTTTTATTATACCTGTAATTACATCAACAGATGGTCTTTGTGTCGCTATTACCAAATGCATTCCAGCAGCTCTTGCCATTTGTGCTAATCTGCATATTGCATCTTCTACATCTTTTGCTGCTACCATCATTAAATCTGCAAGTTCGTCTATTATAATTACAATTTGTGGAAGTTTTCCTGTTCCTCCTTCTTTTTCTATTGCTGAATTATATCCTTTTATATCTCTTACACCTTTGTTGGCAAAAAGACTATATCTGTTTACCATTTCTTGAACAGCCCACGCTAATGCTCCTGCTGCCTTTTTAGGATCTGTTACAACAGGTATTAATAAATGAGGAATTCCATTATAAACAGATAATTCAACGACTTTCGGATCAACCATTAATAATTTTACTTCATTTGGTTTTGCTTTATATAATATACTTGTAATTAAAGTATTTATACAAACACTCTTTCCAGATCCTGTACTTCCTGCTATTAAAACATGTGGCATTTTGGCAACATCTGCAATAACAGCTTCTCCTCCAACATTTTTTCCTAACGCTAATGCTAATTTTGATTTATGGTTTACAAATTCTTCTGTTTCTATAATATCCCTTAAATGTACAACCTCATTTTCTTTATTTGGAATTTCTATTCCAACTGCTTGTTTTCCTGGAATTGGTGCTTCTATTCTTATGCTCTCTGCTGCTAAACTTAAAGCAATATCATCAGCTAGATTTGCAATTTTATTTACTCTTACTCCTTCTGCTGGTTTTACTTCATATCTTGTAATTGCAGGTCCAACCGAAACATTTTCTACTTTTGCAGAAACACCAAAACTATATAAAGTTTTTTGTAATTTGGCTGCTGTATCTGTTAAAGCCTTTTTTCCTCCTTTAAATACTCTACCTTCTCCTTCACTAAGCAATTCAATTGGTGGAAATTCGTAATTTTCTTCTTCTTCCGTTAACCCATGCTCTAGTACTAATACTTCTTTTGTTTTTTCTTCTTTCTTTTCTTGCTCCTGTTTAAATAAATTTGCTTCAATTTGATTTGGTTTATTTTCTTTTACTTGTGTATTTGTTTCCTCTTTACCATGACTTAATTTTTTCTTTTTTGGTTCTGTTTCGTTTAAATTAATTGTAATTTGCTCTTCTATTGGAATTTCTTCTTTTTCCTCTTTTTCGCTTTCGTTTTCTCTCTTCTTTTTCTTGTTCTTATTCTTTACTTTATCCTTCTTCTTTTCTATTAAGACATCCTTTTCATTTTCTTCCTCTATTTCCTCATCTTCGTCATCTTCATATTCTCTTCTTTCTTTCATTCTCTCAAAGTAATCTCTTATTATCTCTGCTGGTTTTATTTCAAATAAATTAATTAAGGTAATAATAGCTATTCCAATTAATAATATTATTCCTCCAATAGTTCCTAATAATTTACAAATTGGCATTGCAATTACTGCTCCTATAACTCCTCCTGCCACATTTTGAGTTCCTAAATCATATGCTTCTTCTAAAAATGTTGAAAAATCCAAATTGATAGATAATGTACCATTATTTATCTCTATAATTACCATAGTTGCAGCAATACATACTAAAAATATAATATAATTAATTATTTTTTTACTTAAATATTCTTTGTCATCTATAGCTATTTTTATTGCCATTGCAAATGTTCCTACTGGAATAATATATTTTATCCACCCCATTATTCCACCTAATATAGGACTTAAATGTTCTCCTATCCATCCTGATTGTGCATATATCAAAACACAAAGTAATAAACTTGTTATTATCATAACAACAACTACTAAATTTTTATCTATATTATTTTTCTTTTTTCTAGTCCTTGTAGCACTTCTAGTATTTGATGTTCTTCTAGTACTTTTAGCTCTTCTTGCTTTTGCCATTACATTCCCTCCGATTTTTATTATATAACTACATACAAAAGCGTATGCAAGATTTGTTTCACATAAATTATTTGTATGCATTAAAATGATACACATAAGAAACCTATACATTGGAAAATTCCAGAATATCTAGCATGCGCCATAAGTATTTAGTATAGCTATTAGTTTACTATATACAAAAAAAGGTCAGATGTCTGTATCATCTAAAAAATAAATACCGACCTCTGACTTCCAATTTATTTTAATTCTTTTCTATTATTTTGTATAACTTTTAGTGCATCTTCTAATGCTGTTTGAATACTTCCTAAGACATTATCAGCATATTCTTTTGTTCCCTGTGATATTTCTCTTGACATTTCGTTAGCAGTTTCTATTATTTGTGCTTTTTGCTCATACGCTTTTTTAGTGATCTCATGTTCATCTATCATAGAAATAATTCTTGTCTCTGCTTCTTTTACTATATCATTTGCTTCTTTTTGAGCTTCAGTTAATATTCTCTGTCTTTCTTCTTTTACCCATTTTGCTTGTTTTAATTCATCTGGAAGTTTTAGTCTTATCTCTTTTATAACTTCTAATATAGCTTCCTTATCAACAATTGCTTTATCAGTAAATGGAAGTTTTTTACTCTGTTCTAGTATTTCTTCTAGGGTTTCTAATAATGTGAAAATCTCCATTTGTTTACTCCTTTCGCATAAATATTAACCTTGCTCTACCATATTTTCTAGTATCATAAATATTTATACTTAATTTCATTTCATTAATTTCATTTATTACCTTTTCAAGTTCATCTGTTTCTGCTATTATCACACCTTTTTCTGTTAATAAGTTTTCAGTATATATTAATTGTACACTTTTACTTATACATTTTGTTTTATATGGTGGATCTAAATAAATGAAATCAAATTTCTCTTGTGAGGTTTTTAAATAGTTCTCATAGTCTATACATAATATTTGTACTTTTTCTTCAGCCCTTAATTTTTTTACATTCTTATTTATTATTTCTATTGCTTTTTTATTTTTATCGCATAGTACAGCTTTCTTTGCGCCTCTGCTTATAGCTTCTAACCCAACTGCTCCACTACCAGCAAATAAATCTAATAAAACTGAATCTTTTATATCATTTTGTATAATATTAAATAGCGATTCTCTAACTCTATCTAAAGTTGGTCTAGTATCTAGTCCATCTAAAGTATATAAATTTGTTCCTCTCGCTAATCCGCCTATAATTCTCATAATACCTCTTTACACAATATATTTTATTAAATATTAAAGATATGTCAATATTATTAATATAAATGTAACATACATTTAATAGTTCTGTAACAAAGCCAATAAAAGACAAATTTTACATATAAAGGTAAAACTTGTCTTTAGTTTGTGCTATATAATTAAACCACGGACAAACTCCTAATTTTTCTTTAATTTATATAAGTTTGTCAATTTTCTTCTTCTTTATTTATATCTTTTAATAATTCCAATTGAGATATCAATAAAGCTTCCATTTTTGCTTTATATACATCAAATTGTTTTTTAAGCTCATCCATTTCTTTTTTCTTCATATTTATTTCTTGTGATAAAGAATCAGCTTCTTTTTGAGCATTTCCTTTTGCATCTTTAACTATTTGTTCTGCTTGTTGTCTTGCTACATTTTTCACATCTTCTGCTGCTGATTGAGCCATAACTAAAGTACTTTGTATAGTTTCTTCTATATTTTTATAATGAGCCAAACTTTGTGTTAGTTCATCTATTGTTTTTTTAGCTTCTGTACTTTCTTTATAAGCTTTTCCATAGTCTTTAGTTAATTCGTCTAAAAAGTCGTCTACTTCTTCTACACTGTATCCATTAACCATTTGTTTTGAGAATTTTTTATTTTCTATATCTAATGGTGTAAGCATGTTGCTACGCCTCCTTCTTGCATTTAATTAATATAATCCGCATAACCTTAATATAAGCACGATTATACGTGCTTATATTAAATTGGCTAATGATTATAATCGTCAAATAAAATTCTAAAATATAAACTAGTTTTTAGTATTATTTTTTAACCAAGATACTGATAATTTATTTGATATTTCTTCTCTTGCCATTTCATTTGTGATTTCATAATTATAAGGTGCTATTAAGAATATTGAGTTTGAAACTTTTTGAATATGTCCATCTAATGCAAAAACTCCTCCACTAATAAAGTCTACTATTCTTCTAGCAACATCTTTGTTTACATATTCTAAATTTACAATTACTGATTTCTTTTCTTTTAAAAATTCACAAATTTCTTCTGATTGATCAAATGTTGTTGGTTGTGAAATAACCATTTTTATTTGTTGAGTTTGTGGCATAGATACCACTTTTTCTTTATTTTTCTTTCCTCCACCAAATATTCTTCTATCTTCTATCTCATCATTTTCATCATCATCATAACCATCATAATTATTATAATCGTTGTTATCATATGTTTTTTCTTCTACTTCTTCTGCATCTCTTTCTGTATCCATTCCAAATAAATCCCATACTTTGTTCATTATAGCTCCTGCCATCAAAAAAACCTCCTAATATTTCTCCTTTGTTGGTATTTGCATATAGTATCTAACTTTTTTTTATTATTGTCAATACTTTTTTATTCTTTGTAATTTATTCTTAATATTATTGTAATATTGTTGTAATATTATTTAATATCCTTATTTGCTACTGTTTGAATTTCATCATACATATTTATCTTTGTACTAACATTTAAATCAGACGAATTATACCCCATCTCTTTTAATTCATTCGAACTATAATTGTCTATTATTGAATAACTTTCATTTTGTTTTTCTACTTTTACTAATACTCTAGTTAAATACCCTGCTCTATTTCTAACTACATAAGCTAAGTCATTTTCTTTTATAATTGCAGTATTAGGAACTTTATAACCTGAATATTGCCAAAATATAATTTCAAAAGAAATTTTCCTATTGCTTATTAATTTTTCTACATCTTTATTTATTTTAAATACTACTAACACATCATCATTTGTTTGTTCCATAATATATTCCACGCTACTAGATATTTCATCACCATTTGACAAGCGTAAATTAAGTTTACTTCCCTGTTTTATATCGTGCAATTGATTCTTTTTCAAAATTGTTGCAATATAACATTCATAATTATTTACAACCTTTCCACATTCAGTATTAGTAGCTATTGTTTGTCCTGTTTTCAAATTTAGACTTTCAAAGAAAGATCTATTATAACTACTAAAATCATCTGGTGTTAATACTTCTTCCAATCCATCTATCTTATAAGATACTACTCCACTCATTGGAGCTTTTATATATTCGCTTCCTGAATTTAATTGGTTTTCATATTTTTTTCTTTCTTGTATCAGATTACTTAAATATGAACCAGCTTCGCTATTTTCTCCCACAATATTTGTTTTTTTAGTAATATAGTTTTCAATTTCCTTCTTGTATTCAGAAATTTTTTGTACATTATTATTTTGAGAAATTTCTGACAATCTTAAATCTATTTCTTCATCTAAAAGTTTTATATCTCCTGGAAATACTGTATTAGTCGATTTTTTCTGTGCTTCATCTATTTGTTCATCCAATTCTTGAATTTTCTTAACCAGTTCTTCTTCTCCAGTAGTATAATATCTAAATATATTTTCATCTTTAGCACATTTTTCTCCTTCTGTCTTTATTTGTACCATACCATTTTTATAATTATTCCCCTGTACTTTTGTCTCTCTTCTTATAATATATCCCTCTACTTTTTGTTCTTCAGAAATAGAACCTTGTTCTACTAAAAATACATCAGTTGGATGTGTAAATAATTGCCAGGCAGTATAACCAGCATATATTACAACAGCTATTACTAATATGCATATAAAAACTATTTTTATCTTATTCGTTTTTCTTTTGCTCTCTATTTTTTCTTTCAATTTATCTCCTCCAAGATAATTTCTATGTTCTTTTCGATTCCATCTTCTGCTTTTAACCAAATTAATTCTTTTATAGCTTTAAACCATGTAATTTGCCTTTTAGCATATCTTCTACTTTCTTGCTTTATTTTTTCTACCATTTCTTCATATGTAAATATATTTTCTAAGTATTGAACAACTTCTTTATAACCTAATCCCTGCATTGCTGTAGGAAATTCATTATACTTTTCTTTAATCTTTTTTACTTCTTGAATTAAACCTTGGTCTAACATTTTATCAACCCTAAGATTTATTCTATCATATAATTTACTTCTCTCATAATTTATACCAAACACTTTATAATTATATTTTGGTGGTTCTTCTCTAGAAATCTTCTCTAATTCAGTTTTTGTTTTTCCTGTTTGGTTATATATCTCTAAAATTCTTAAAATTCTTTTCTGGTCATTTGGACTAATTTTAGAAATAGCCTCTTCATCAATTTTTTTTGCTTCTTCGTATAATTTATCCAAACCTTCTTTTTTTACTTGTTCTTCTAAATATTCTCTATATTTTTTATCAAATTCTAATTGAGGATAATTAATATTATATATTAAGCTATTTACATATAACCCTGTTCCACCTACCACTATAGGTACATGTCCATTTTTTATTATATCATCAATAGCCTTTTCTGCATCTGTTTTAAATTCAGCAACAGAATATCTTTTATCTGGAGTTACAATATCAATCATATAATGTTTTATACCCTGCATCTCTTCTTTTGTAACTTTAGCTGTTCCTATATCCATATCTTTATATATTTGCATAGAATCAGCAGAAACTATTTGTCCATTTATTCTTTTTGCGAGTTCTATGGATAAACCTGTTTTTCCTGATGCTGTTGGTCCTCCTATTACTATAACATCTTTTTTTGATATTGTCTCTTTCACTTTTCCCTCCATTTTACTTTCTTTCAAATTTTCTTTCTATCTCATATTTAGACATTTTTATAACAGTTGGTCTTCCATGTGGGCATGTAAATGGATTTGGTAATTTTAATAATTCATCCATTAAACTTTCTACCTCTTCTTTTGATAAAACCATATGTGCTTTTACTGCTGCTTTACATGCTATTGTTGCTAAAAATTTATTTTCAATTTCTTGTTTTGCTGTTCTTGCAACAGAATTTATCTCATCTAATGTTTCTAGGAATAAATCTCTAGTATTAAGATCTATACATATACTTGGTGTTCCAGAAATTTTTATTGTATTGTCACCAAATTCTTCTATTATAAATCCTGCTTTTTTAAACAACTCCATATTTTCTTTAGCAATATTCATTTCTTTATGTGTTAATGTAATTATATCTGGTAAAATCATTAATTGTGAATCTTTTTCTTCATCTGAATAAAAATTCTTTTTTACCTTTTCAAACATAATTCTTTCATGAGCCGCATGTTGATCCATTATGTACATTTCATCATCCATTTCAAAAATGATATAAGTATTAAATACTATTCCTATAAATTTATATTGTTGTTTATATTTATAATCATCTTCAATTGTTTCAAATAAAGTTGTATTATCTTCTTTTGTAATTGCTTTTGGTTCTTCTTTTGGGTCTCCATCAATTTTTGGTGGTTTTGTACCAAAAATCTTAAAGTACATTTCATCAAAACTTTCCTTTTTTTCTTCATCTTTTATATTTTCATTTGTTAAATTTTCAATTTGTTTGTCTATCTCTTTACTAGCTTCTTCTAATTCTTTTACATCTAATTTAATTTCATCTTTTTTTACATCATTTTTGGGTTCATTTTTTATTGCTTCTTCTTTTACACTATTCTTTGGTTCATCCACTTTTAATTCTGTATTTACAGTTATATTTTCTTCTAAAGGTTCCTTCGTAACTGTTGTTTTTTCTTCTTCTTTTTGAATAGGCATATCCTTCTCTTCATCATTTTTTGATGTATTATAATTTATTTCTTTCTTGCTTTTTTCCAAATCTTCTTTAATCTTTTTTTGTAATTCTAATAAACTATTAAATGTATTATTTTTAATTTCTGTTTCTACTTTATTCCTATTTCCGAATAATGAACCACTTGATATATGAGTATCACTTTCTCCTCTATCTGAATTTTTTATTAAATCATTTTTTAATAAAGTATCATTTACTGCATGGTATACTGATTTAAATATTTTTGATTCATCCGAAAATCTAACTTCTAATTTTGCTGGATGAACATTGACGTCTACTTTTGCAGGATCCATTTCTATATTTAAAATTGAAAATGCATATTTTCCTATTGTAAGCAACCCTTTAAATCCTTTTTCAATTGCTCCTGATAATGTTTTATCTTTTACATATCTATTATTTACAAAAAATAATTGATTTGATCTATTTGACCTTGCTATTTCTGGTTTTCCTATAACACCCGAAATATGTATATCTTCATATGTATAATCTACTTTTAAAACATTTTCTGCTATGTTTTTTCCATATATACCATATATAACAGCTTGAATGTCCCCATTTCCAGATGTCTGAATAATCACTTTACCTGTATTAACTAATTTAAAAGCTATATTAGGATTTACTAGTGCAAGTCTTGTAATAGCATCCTCTATATAACCTGACTCTGTAAAATCTTTCTTTAAAAATTTATATCTAACAGGTGTATTAAAAAATAAATTTCTTACAGTTATCGAAGTTCCTGTTTTACAACCTATTTCTTCATGCTCTAATACCTTTCCCGCTTCTACCACTAGTCTTGTTCCTATTTCGTCATTTTCTGTTTTTGTTATTAGTTCTACATTTGCAACAGCTGCAATACTTGCTAAAGCTTCACCTCTAAACCCCATAGAATGAATTGTCTCTATATCACTTGCCTGCCTTATTTTACTGGTTGCATGTCTTTCAAAAGCAATTTCTGTATCATCTTTTGCAATTCCTTTACCATTATCTGTAATTCTTATATAAGATATTCCTCCATTTTTTATTTCTACTGTTATAGAAGTAGCGCCTGCATCTATTGAGTTTTCCACCATTTCTTTTACTACAGATGCTGGTCTTTCTATAACTTCTCCTGCAGCTATTTTATTTATTGTTAATTCATCTAATAAAACAATATTACCCATATATTTTTCTCCTTTTCCTATATACACTACCATTCTGCCAGAAATTATATCATTATTTTTTTAGTAACACAATAGATATATTTCGAATAAGATATATCATACTAAGAAAAAAACTTAGGTCTTGAGAGAAAAGGGAGGTAATATTATGTGTTGTAATAATGATTTATTATGGTTCATCATTCTTTTCTTAATACTTTTCTGCGGCTGTGGAAATAGTAGAAATTCTGGATGTGGATGTGACACACCATGTGACCCATGTGGTTGCTAAATATTTTACTGTTTTAATAATTTTAAACAGATATACTTATATGTTTAGAAAGGAGGGATTTGATATGCCAGAAAATAGAGGTTGTGGATGTGGTTTCGGTTTTGGAGATGATTGCTGCACATGGATAATACTATTAATTATAATATTCTGTTGTTGTGGTGGAAATAGAAGAAACGGATGTTGTTAATTAAATTTTGACGCCACTTATAAAAGTTTAAAAAAACGATTGGTAAATTATTTTACCAATCGTTTTTTTATTAGATATATTTTATTATAACTTATTGGAGCAGGCTAAGAATACCTAGTCTGCTCCAATATGCTAATTAGAAATAATCCAGCCGACACGAACGGCATTGTGAATCTTATCGAATTCACAACGTATAAGCTTTGGGCTCTCAGGAGCATAAATATGATACCCATATTTATCCACTCCCAAAATTATCACGAAATGAAAATCGTTGTTTTCCTGTTCCTGTTTATAAACAGATTTTTTAAGCAAGAGAACAGGCACTCTTCTTATCTTAATTGCTTCTAAAATTTCTTTTATATCAGCAATTCTCCTGCTCTTAAGCCCTAAATATCTTGGAAGAAATTTGTCATACCAAATGTATGCTCCGTCTTCGTGCTTATTGTATCCAAGCTCTACTGATAGCTTTGCTAACTGCTCAATAGACACTCTTTTTTCTGAATCAAAGTATCTCTCCAAAAATTTTGTTGCAATAATGGTCCCTCCACTACTTGCCACAGTAGCGGTAATATTCCCATTGTTCTCATCCCTTTCAGTTAGAGAACTTTGCACCGGCATTGATTTTACTAGTTCCGCTACCTCTTCAGTTACAGCATACAACAATCCGCCTTCTGGACCCTTCCACGTTTTCAGGGATTCCTGAAATAACTCTGACTCTTTCTTCCAAGCTACTTTCAGCTCATCATAAATCGCAGGTGCTACATTTACCTCTAAAAGTTCCCGCTCCATTATATCTGCTGTTCTTGTCCATTCCATACTGTTTCCTTCCTTTCTGCCAAACTCTGGCATACATTTTTTACCTTGTTCATCAATTATCCTACCATATTATGTAACTTTTTTCAAATTTTTACCTATTTTAGGCAAAAAAGGATTCAAAGTTTCGACTTTAAATCCTTTTTTTATTTTATAAAAGGGATTTAAGCACCGTCCCCAAATCCCTTTTCGCATTTTTTTCGCATTTCTTTTCTAATTTCTTTTACTGTTTTTATTAATACATTCCGCCCATGTCTTGCATTCCTGCGTTTGCTCCTCCACCGCAGTTACATTTTTCTTCTTTTTTATCTGCTACTAAACTTTCTGTTGTTAATATCATAGAAGCTATACTTTCTGCATTTTGTAATGCACTTCTTGTAACTTTAGTTGGATCAACTACACCTGCTTTTTTCATATCCTCATATTTTTCAGTTCTTGCATTAAATCCAACACCTTTTGCTGATTTCTTAACTTCTTCTATAATAACTGCTGGTTCTAATCCTGCATTTCTTGCTATTTGTTTTGCTGGTTCTTCTAATGCTTTAAGAACGATTGAAGCACCTAATTTTTCGTCTCCTTCTAATGTGTCTACGAATTTACTAACTTCTGGAATAACATCTATATATGTTGTTCCACCACCTGCAACAATTCCTTCTTCAACTGCTGCTTTAGTTGCAGATAATGCATCTTCTATTCTTAATTTCTTATCTTTCATTTCTATTTCTGTTGCAGCTCCAACTTCTATTACAGCTACACCACCAGCGATTTTAGCTAATCTTTCTTGTAATTTTTCTCTATCAAAATCGCTCTTTTCTTCATTTATTTGGGCTTTTAATTGTCCTACTCTGTCAGCAATTTGTTGTTTATCTCCCATTCCATCAACAATAATTGTATTTTCTTTTTGAACTTTAACTTGTTTTGCTCTTCCTAATTGATCAATTCTTGTGTCTTTTAATTCTAATCCTAAATCACCTGTTATAACTTCTCCACCTGTTAAAATCGCTATATCTTGTAACATTTCTTTTCTTCTATCTCCATATCCAGGAGCTTTAACAGCAACTACATTTAATACACCTCTTAATTTATTAAGTACTAATGTAGATAGAGCTTCATTTTCCATATCATCACATATAATAACTAATTTTGCTGATTGTTGCATTAAGCTTTCTAATAATGGTAATATTTCTTGAATATTACTTATCTTTTTATCTGTAATTAAAATATATGGATTATCTAAAACAGCTTCCATTTTTTCTGTATCTGTTACCATATATGGAGAAATATATCCTTTATCAAATTGCATACCTTCTACAACATTAACTGCTGTATCTGATGTTTTTGATTCTTCTATTGTTATAACACCATCTTTAGATACTTTTTCCATTGCTTCTGCAATTAAATTTCCAACTTCTTCATTATCTGATGATACACTTGCAACTCTTGCTATATCATCTTTTCCATTTACATCAACACTTATTTTCTTTATTTCTTCTACTGCTTTTTCTGTTGCTTTATCCATACCTCTTTTTATTGCCATTGGATCTCCACCAGCTGCAACATTTTTAACACCTTCTTTTACCATAGCTTGTGCTAAAACTGTTGCTGTTGTTGTTCCATCACCAGCAACATCGTTTGTTTTCGTAGAAACTTCTTTTACAAGTTTTGCTCCCATATTTTCAAAAGCGTCTTCTAATTCGATTTCTTTTGCTATTGTTACACCATCATTTGTTATTAATGGAGAACCAAATCCTTTATCTAAAACTACATTTCTTCCTTTTGGTCCTAATGTAACCTTTACTGTATCAGCTAATTTATTTACACCATTTAATAATGATTTTCTTGCATCTTCGCCAAATTTAATTTCTTTTGCCATATTAAATTACCAACCTTTCTTTTTTATTATTCTACAACAGCTAAAATATCTGATTGTCTTACAATCTTATATTCTTCGCCTTCATATTTAACATCTGATCCTGAGTAAGTATTTATTATTACTCTATCTCCTTTTTTTACATACATTTCTTCTAATTTTCCATCAATCTTTTCTCCTGGTCCAACTTCTATAACTTTTGCTGTTTGTGGTTTTTCCTTTGCTGATGTTGATAAAATAATTCCACTTTTTGTTTTTTCCTCTTCTTCTTCCATTTTTAATAATACTCTGTCTGCTAATGGTCTTATCATTACACATTACCTCCTATATATATATGATTATTAGCACTCTTTCTTTGTGACTGCTAATAATTTATACCTTTTTTTAGCACTTGTCAAGTATGTTTGCTAATTTTCACATAAAATTCACATTTCTTTTTATTAAAGCTTTTCCATATTAATTTTATTAGCTCTATACGATTTTTAGAACACTTTTTTCATTTATTGTTAACATTACTATTTTATGGTATAATTATGTTAAGTATTTGTTGTTTTTTCCTATGTTTTCATTTAAACAGTATACATAGAGAAAATAATTTTAATAGGAGGTACATTATATGAAACAACATCATTTTTTTCGGAAGGAATGGAAAAAATTCATAATTATTTTTTTGTTAAGTGGTATAATCGCAATCATTAATTTGCTTACTCCACAATTTACAAGTAAATTACTTGTAAATCTCGGTAATTTAAAAAAAGCCTTATTACTTGCCAGCATATTATTTTTGCTTGGGCTTTTATCACCATTACTAAATCTTATAAAAAGCAAAATTTCAATACGCTGTAAAATGTCCATCGCCAAAAGTATAAAGATGGCAGTTGCCAGAAACCTTATTAATTCAACATCAATCTCAATTAAGAAATATAACAACAATGAGCGGTTAGCTTCCATCGTTTGTGAAGGAGATAACTTAATAAACAATATGTTTGTTATTGCCGAACAGTGGCTTAGCATTCTTTCAGGTATATTTGTACTTATTTATACTGCTTTTATAAGTTTACCAATCTTCTTACTTTTTATATCTAGTTTTATAATTCTGCTCATATATCAAAAAAACACTTTAGGTAAACTTAACTCAAAAGCCGAAAAAAGACAGACTGCATATGAGAAAACTCATGGTCTTATTCTTGAAGGTATAGAAGCAATTTTAGATGTAAAAGGTCAACTGTTAGGTCCTAACCTTAAGCATATATTTGAAGAATCACTAAAAAATGAATCAACTTCATCAATCGAAGAAACAGATGCAGTCGCAAAAAATAATATGGCTAGTTCAATTGTCCTTCAAACATTACTGTTTTCATTTTTAGGTTTAGGACTATTTCTGATTAGGCTTGGGAACTTGAGCATAGAAAAATTAATAACTTTATATATGTACAAAAATTACATAATACTTTTGGTTTCATCAATTTCAAGAGTTTTACAGTACTATTCTAAATTTACTGTATCAAAAAATAGAATTGATGAAATTCTTTGCTACAATTCTTTACTAGAGAAAGAAGAATATGGGCATAAACATTTTCATATAGAAAATGTTGTCGGTAATATTAATTTAAAAAATGTTTCGGTGAATATAGAAGGTAAAACAATTTTAGATAATATTTCATTAGAAATAAAACCCAATTCATTTATCGGAATTGTTGGTGAAGGTGGTTGTGGAAAGTCTACACTTCTTAAAGTTCTATCTCGAGATATCATTCCAGACTCTGGAATTGTTGAATTAGATGGAATGGATATAAGAAAAATCGATGATTATACAATTAGATCTATTATCCGACATGCACCACAAACTCCTTTTATTTTCACCATGACCTTGAGAGAAAATTTGCAGCTTGCAAATAGTAAGGCTACAGAAAAAGATATGTGGAAGGCTCTTAGATATGCTGATGCTGATAAATTTGTAAGAGATTTAGAGAATGGTCTTGATACAGTAATTAATCGTTCTACTCTTTCTGGAAGTCAATTGCAAAGATTGGCACTAGCAAGAATTCCACTTCGTACTTCCAAAATAATTCTACTAGATGAGTCTACTTCCGCAATGGATAATATAACTCAAAATAGGATTGTATCAACTCTAAAAAGTATGACTAAAAATCATACTATAATTATGGTAGCCCACCGTATTCATATACTTCAAGATGCAGATGTCATACTTTATATGGATAATGGTAAAATTGTTGCCAAAGGTACATATTCTGAATTGTATAAAAATCCATCTTTTCGAAAACTCGCAGATGAAGGTTAGAGCATTGCTCTAACCTTCTTTCTTTTTTAAACTTAGATTTTTTAAATATCCCCTAGTAAAACAAGAAATGTCCCTAATTTCTTTCTTTCGCAGCCTTTATTAAACCAACAAATACTGGTGCCGGTCTATTTGGTCTTGATTTTAGTTCTGGATGAAATTGTACTCCTACAAAAAACGGATGAGTTATAAATTCTACAATTTCTACAAGTTTTCCATTTGGTGAAACACCTGTGCATATCAAACCATACTTTTCTAATTTTTCTTTATATTCATTATTGTATTCAAAACGATGTCTATGTCTTTCCGAAATATTTTCTTTTCCATATAATTCTCTTACTTTACTATTTTCTTTTAATAAGCATGGATATGCTCCTAATCTCATTGTTCCTCCTTTTCTTTTTATATCTTTTTGATCGTCCATTATATGTATAACTTTATTTTTACTATTTTTATCAAATTCTTCGGAATTCGCATCCTTTAATCCTAATGCATGTCTTGCAAATTCAACAACTGCCATTTGCATCCCAAGGCATATTCCCAAAAATGGAACTCCATTTTTCCTTGCATACTCTATAGCAGTAATCATTCCTTCTATTCCTCTGTTTCCAAACCCTCCTGGTACAACTATTCCATCATATTCTTTTAATTTATCTTTTACATTATCATCATTTATTTTTTCAGAATCTACTAAATCCACTTTTACTTTAACATCATTTGCATAACCTGCATGAGTTAAACTTTCTATTACCGATATATATGAATCTTCTAATCTTGTATATTTACCTACAATTGCAATTTTTACTGTCTTATTTTGTATATTTTCTATTTTATCTATCATTTGTTGCCATTCTGAATTATCTGGAATATAGTTATCCAATCTTAATTGATTGCAAACCGCTCTTCCTAATCCCTCTTTTTCTAACATAAGTGGCACTTCATATAAACATTTTACAGTTTTATTTTGAATAACATTTTCTTTTCTTACGTTACAAAATAAAGCTAGCTTTTCTCTTATAGAATCTGGTATATCTATTTCACTTCTACATACTAATATATTAGGTTTTATTCCATAAGATTGTAATTCTTTTACAGAATGTTGAGTTGGTTTTGATTTTATTTCATTAGATCCACTTATATATGGAAGAAGTGTAACATGAATATACAATACATCTTCTGGATTTTTCTCTAATCCAACTTGTCTTATTGCTTCTATTATAGAAAGCCCTTCTATATCACCAACTGTTCCACCTATTTCAGTAATTACTATGTCTGTATCTGTATTTTCAAAACTATATATTTTTTCTTTTATTTTATTCGTTACATGTGGAATAACTTGTACAGTTTTTCCTAAATACTCTCCTTCTCTTTCTTTTTCTAAAACTTCCAGATATATTTTACCCATTGTTATACTAGAATCTTTAGTTAAATTTTCATCAATAAATCTTTCATAATGACCTAAATCTAAATCTGTTTCTGCTCCATCATCTGTAACAAAAACTTCTCCATGTTCATATGGGCTCATTGTTCCAGGATCCACATTTAAATATGGATCAAATTTCTGAATTGTTACCTTATAGCCTCTATTTTTTAAAAGTCTTCCTAATGATGCTGCTGTTATTCCTTTTCCGAGTCCAGAAACAACCCCTCCTGTTACAAAAATATACTTAGTATTCATCTATATTAACTCCTTTCTAAAAATTTTATAAATTTGTAAGTATATAGTATCAATTTTTCTCTTACTTAAAAGTCCTTATTACTATATAAAAAACAAAAGAGAGATTAAAAAATCGCCAAAATCGGTTTTTTTTTAATCTCTCACTTTAATTAATTTATTGCATTGTATCACATTAGTTTTTTTGATTCAAGTACTTAAGAAATTTTATCTAAAGAATATTGGAATGTAGCAACAAATAAAGTTACTAATTTAAATAATAATGTATATAAAATTTCTCCTATCAATGACATTATTAATGCCCCAATTAATGCTGTAACTATTATAAATAATACAGGATGTAAATCCGTCTTATAAATTTCTTGAACTATTATAATAAATAATCGTGCAACACATATCATTACTAATATGTATATTATAAACCCTATAAAATTAAATTGCCCTGTAATTACAGTTGATGATAAGAAATATGCAACTTTTATAATAACAGCAGCAGCAAATGCTTCAATTTTTTTATCTCTTTTAAAGTACTCATATACTAAAATTGCTACTATGATATCGAAAACAAAATTTAATGCTATTAACATGAACTTTACCTCCTTTTATAAATCCATTGTATTAATAATTCCTAATACTCTTTCTTCAAATTCAGCTTCTTTTTCTTCATTATTAATGCTTGTCATAACAATAGTTTTAATTTGATTGTCACTACTTACAATATAGTACACTTTTCCTTTTTCTTCTGAATTATCTTCTGTACTAGTATATGTATAATCATAAGTTATATAGTAAATATTATCTGTTGCTTTAATGAACTCTTTTGAATCCAAAGTAATTAAATAATCATCTGTAGCATTTAATTCATCTTGTATATCTATTGCTTGGCATTCTGCATCTGCCTCTTCTTTATTATTTAAATCTATTACTGGCTTTCCTGTTGATACTGCTTCATCCTTAACAGCAACTAAATTTCCTGTTTTTAAATCAACTAGTTTAGTATAACCCTCCACATAACTATCCATTATTGACATCTCATCAGAATTATATGTCCAATAATCTGTCTTAATAGTTTCTGTAGCTGAATCTATATCACTATTTAAATCATCTATACATTGCATTGATGTTACTCCTGTAACTAATGCCATTGAAATTACACAAAATAAAAATATTATAATAACTTGATAAACCTTAATCTTTTTTTGACTTATTCCATATATAATTCCTAAAATAGCTATTATAATCATTATAATTACTACAATATGGCTTAAATACAAACATGTCCACATATTTTCTCTCTCCTTTTCACTTTTTCTACAAATATTATACATTTTTTGCATTAATTTGTATATTTCCATAATATTACTTTTATGTTACATTTATATATCACAATATTATAAATTCTTAGTATTATGATATACTAATATAAAATTTAAATATTTAGGAGGTTAAAATATGACGCCACATAATGAAGCTGAAATCGGTGATTTCGCAAAAACTGTTATTATGCCAGGAGATCCTTTACGTGCAAAATATATAGCAGAAAATTTTTTAGAAGATGCTAGATTAGTTAATTCTGTTAGAAATATGTTAGCATATACAGGCTTATATAAAGGAAAAAGAATTTCTGTTATGGCACATGGTATGGGAATGCCAAGTGTTGGAATTTATTCATATGAATTATATAAATTTTATGATGTAGAAAACATTATAAGAATTGGCTCTTGCGGAGGATATATTAAAGAATTAGACTTATTTGATGTTGTTCTTGCAGATGACGTATATACAGAAGGAAATTATGCTCTTACATTTAATAATGATGATTGTCATATTTGCTCAGCAGATAAAAAACTTAATTCTATAATAAAACAAGTCGCTGACATCTCTGATATAAAAGTAACAGAAGGAAATACTGTTTGTACAGACGCTGTAGATTTTTATATGACAGACCCAAAAAAATTCTTTAATAGAATTCCAAAAAATATAAAACCTATAGCAGCAGAAATGGAAGCATTTGCATTATTCTACAACGCAAAGCTTTTAAATAAAAAAGCTGCTTGTTTAATGACTGTTGTTGACTCACAATTTATAAACAAACAGGCAACACCAGAAGAACGTGAACAAGGATTGACAAAAATGATTAAAATTGCTCTAGAATCTGGAATATTATTATAGGAATTTTTGGACGGTCCGTTTTTCTCTTTCGAGATTGAGGGATTTGGGGACGGTCCTTAAATCCCTTTTTGTATAATTTAATTACAATCAGTATTTTGATTTCTTTTTAGATTTTTAATTTTATCAAATTTGAAAAAACAGCCATACCTAATCTAGGTTTATGACTGTTTTTTCATTGCTTGTTTAATCAAGCAAATTCTTTGAAAAGATTAATGCCAGTAGAACCAACTTGCAACTTCTGTTTCTTCGCACTTTTTTAAATAATTGAGACCAAACAAAACATTTTCAATTTGTTGTTCTGTTGGCTTCCTATATACAAGAAGCACATTTATCTCGCTCAATATTTCTAATAATCTCTCATTTTTTTTAGAGATATAATAAATTATAAATATCAGCGCTTCCATCGTGAACAGAATAATTATATTAACATGTGAAATAATTAATATAAAAGGTGTGATAGTCGTTGCCAAAAATAACTGTCTAATATGTTCAATATTCATTCTATCTGTAATCTCTTGAACAAATGGCTTAACAGTTATATTTTTTAAATTGTATTCATTTATTTCAAGCCCTAGCTTATAACAAGTATCAACTCTTCTGAATATGCTTTCGTATTGTACCATTTCCTTATACTTTACTGCATAAATAATCTGTGGCAATAGAAAATATATTGCAGCAAATGTCATTGCAATAAAATATAACGCTGTCACTAAACCAACAGCAACTCCAGAGGCCAAAATACATGCTCCAATTATTGCCAAATAAAAAAGTATCATCCCTGTTATCATTTTCTTTTTGGATGGCTCTTCATCTTCTTTATTTGCCTGCATCTCCTTCTCCATTGCCTCAACCATATTCATAAGCTTTGCCACAAGCGTTCCATCTTTTTGGATTTCTACTTTCGCTGCGATTCCTGTCTCTGGAGATTTTACCACTAGTAAATCTCCTACTTTATAACCTAACCGCTCTCTTTTCATAATTCTCTCTCCTTTCAACAGATTATAAACATAATAATTATACCATTTTTTCCATATTTTGTCTAACAAAAAACTGCCTCGTTAACCTTCGAAGCAGTTATTTATTATGTTATTGTAACTCTTGTTTTATTTTTATTGCTAAATCCATATTTATTCCTTTTACAGTCATTATTTCTTCTGGTGATGCATTTTTAATATTACTAACAGTTTTAAATCTTTTTAATAATAAATTTCTCTTTATCTTTCCTATTCCAGGAATCTTATCTAGCGCTGATTCTGTCATTTCTTTCTCACGCAACTTTTTATGATAAGAAATTGCGGTATCATGAACAGTATCTTGAAATCTTGTAATTAAATTTAATAATTCCTCTGATATTTCTATTTCATTTCTATCTTCGTCCATTAAAGCTCTAGTTCTATGTTTATCATTCTTAACCATTCCAAAAATTTTTATATCAACATTTAACTTATCAATTACTCTTCTTGCAGCTCTAATTTGTGTAATTCCCCCATCTACAAATATTACATCTGGTAAATTTCCAAAACCAGTACTAGTTCCATTTAGAGAATGCTTTAATCTTCTTTCTATTACTTCTTCCATGCATCTAGGATCATCTTGTCCATAAACTGTTTTTATCTTAAATCTTCTAGATAAATTCTTCTTTATAATCCCATTCTGCATTACACACATGCCAGCTACCATGTTTGTGCCAGATATATTAGATATATCATAACATTCAATCTTCCTTGGTATCTTATCCATTTTTAATACATCTTTTAGTTCTAGTAGCAAAGTATTTTTATCCTCAAATTTATTTTTCAAAGTAACTTCTGCATTATTTTCTGCCATTTCAACAAAACGAAGTTTTTCACCTTTTTGAGGAGTCTTTATCTCTACCTTATGATTTGCAATATTAGAAAGCCATTCTTCTATTGTTTCTTTATCTTCTGGCTCGTATCTCATCATAATTTTATTTGGTAAATTAGGATTATCCATATAATATTGCTTTATAAATCCTGATAAAATCTCGCTATCTGACATATCAACTAAATCTTGGAAGAAATAATATTCTCTGCCAACCATTTTACTTCCTCTTACAAAAAATATTTCTACACAAACTTCTAGTTCATTTTTTGCGATTCCTATAACATCTATATTATTTTCTGATATATTAGATACTCTTTGTTTTTCCGAAATTCTTTCGATTGCAACCATTTTATCTCTTAAATATGCAGCCTTTTCAAAATCCAGTTTTTTAGATGCTTCTTCCATTTGCATTCCAAGTTCTTTTATTATTTTACTTGTCTTTCCATCTAATAGATCTATTATCTCATCAATCTGTTTTCTATAATCTTCTTTAGAAATATACCCCACACATGGAGCAAAACATTTTTTTATATGATAATTTAGACATGGTCTTTGTGTAGATTTAAAATTTCTACATTGTCTAATTTTATATTTGCTTTTTATAAAGTCTACCATCTCTTTTGCAGCACCTGGATTTGCATATGGGCCAAAATATTTTGACCCATCATTTATTAATCTTCTTGTTATAATTACATTTGGGAAATCTGATTTTACATCAATTTTTATATATGGATATGTTTTATCATCCTTTAATAGTACATTAAATTTTGGTCTATATTTTTTTATTAAATTACATTCTAAAATTAATGCTTCTGCTTCATTATTTACAACTATATATTCGAAATAATCAACTAAAGACACCATCTTTTTTATACGTTCCGTTTTATTTGTTTTCCTAAAATATGAGGTAACACGTCTTTTTAGAGAAATTGCTTTACCAACGTATATAATATTATTATTTTTATCGTGCATAAGATATACACCTGGTTTAGAGGGTAACTTTTTAATCTCCTCTTCTATATTAAACTTATTATTCTGCATTTTAATACCTCTCCTATTTATTAACTTCTTCATATTTTGTTAATAAATGATTATCATACAATATATTATACCATCGTTTAATTCTTGTTTCAATATTCATAAAATGCAGAAATACACCCCATCACTGAGGTGCATCCCTACTAAATCCGGTCACACATTGTCATAGAAATCTGAGCAAATCCAAAAATCATCTTTGTTTTCACTAAGCTTTAAAAACAATCTATCTAACTCTTCATAAATTTGTTTGCCATCCATGAAAAGTGCTGTTTCTGCTACCCTAATGCCATGCTCTGCCCTTATGTTGTTAGCGAAAAGACGGATTAATACACCTTTATTAAAATAAAAGGTTATTTCCAATACATTTTTACCAAAAGTCTTGGCTATATTTCCTTTTCTTAAGCCTTCTTTTAGAGCATCAAACAAATCTGGGTAATAATCTCCATCAGATTCATCTTTAGGTTTCAAAAGCTCAACCAGCAATTCCTGTACCTTTTCATCGCTTCCCACGATACACATATGTGTGGACTCTTTAAGTTCTAAAACTTTAAAATCAAACTCTCTTCCTTTGTAGCTAATCCGGTAGAAATCATCCATCCTTACTATCATACTTTTTCCTCCCATTCAGGATTGAATAAACTAAACCATTTGTTACACTCGTTTATTTTATACCCTTTTCTTAAATTTAGCAATACCTATAATTTTATTAAGGACTTGATACTTTTTCGTTTTTATTATAATATAATAACGTAAACCAAAAAGTTTACAATGTAATAAAATTTGAAAGGAGGTTTATTTTATATATTATAAATGACAATTATACAAAGCGCCAGGACACTTACAGTGTTGACGAGGTCAGAGTTTATCGAAATATTCGGCGGGTACTCTGTGGTTTGCTACAACCATAAATATTAGCAAAACCTACTAGTGATAGTAGAACAAATCTAATTGTGTAGCTATATTGTTACTTTTTGGTTATTTTTTATAGGAGGAACAATATATGTGTGGAATTATTGGTTATATAGGAACCAAAAAAGCTAAACCTATATTAATTAACGGTTTACTTAGATTAGAATACAGAGGTTATGACTCTGCGGGCATTGCCACAATCGAAAAAGATGGCATAAAAGTTATAAAAGAAAAAGGAAGAATCGCAAACTTAGATGCAATGGATGGAATAAATGAATTAGAAGGAACAATCGGTATTGGTCATACTAGATGGGCAACACATGGAAAACCTTCTGCTGTTAATTCTCATCCACATTATGATAATGATAAACTATTTGCAGTAGTACATAATGGTATAATAGAAAATTATCATGAACTAAGAAAATTTTTGGAAGACAATGAATATACATTCCTTTCTGATACAGATACAGAAGTTATTCCAAATTTAATTAATTTTTATTATAAAAAAGAAAATGATTTCCTAAAAGCTGTTAAACTAACTTGTGATAATTTAAAAGGTAGTTTTGCTTTAGAAATTTTATGCAAATATTATCCAGACAATATGATTGTCGTAAGACAAGATAGCCCTTTAGTTATCGGTAGAGGTTTAGATGAAAATTATATTTCTTCTGATATTCCTGCTATTTTATCATTTACTAAAGACTTCTATTTCTTAAATGATAGAGAATTTGCAGTACTATCAAGAGATAATATAGACTTTTATGATAATGATTTAAATAGAATTGATAAGCCAATAAAAAGTATTGAATGGAATACTGCATCAGCAGAAAAAGATGGTTATGATGATTTTATGTTAAAAGAAATTTATGAACAACCTAATGCAATAAGAGAAACAATTGGTTCTAAATTATCTGAAAATAAAATTTCTTTTAATGATTTCGAAATAACAAAAGAATTTTTAGAAACTATTAATAGAATATATATTGTTGCATGTGGTACAGCAATGAATGCTGGGCTTGCTACAAAGGCAACTTTCGAAAATTTCTGTAAAATCCCAACTGAAGTTGATATAGCTTCAGAATTCAGATACAGAGATCCTTTAATAGATGAACATACTTTATGTATTTATATTAGTCAATCTGGCGAGACTGCAGATACAATTGCAGCTTTAAAACTTGCAAAAAGCAAAGGAGCTAAAACTATAGCAATAGCTAATGTTATTGGTAGTTCTATAACTCGTGAAGCAGATTACTGCATTTATACACATGCAGGTCCAGAAATTGCTGTTGCTTCTACAAAAGCATATACATCACAAGTTGTTTTATTAAATATTTTAGCATTATATTTTGCAGAAGTTTTAGATAGAGTTCCTAGCTCAACAATTGATTCAATAAAAAAAGAGCTTTTGGAATTACCAAAAAAAGCAGAAATAACATTAAGAAATGTTGCAGAAGTTAAAAACTTTGCTAATATTGTATATAAAGAAACAGATATGTTCTTCTTAGGTAGAGGTGTAGATTACTATGTAGCATCTGAAGGCTCTTTAAAATTAAAAGAAATTTCATATATTCATTCTGAAAGCTATGCGGCAGGTGAATTAAAACATGGACCTATAGCTTTAATAGAAAATGACGTTACAGTAATAGGAATTATTACAAATCCTAATTTGGTTGAAAAAACAATTAGTAATATCCAAGAAGTTATTACGAGAGGAGCAAAAACTTTAGTAATAACAAATCAAAAAATAGATGAATCACAATTTTTTAAAGTAATAAACATTCCTGATACCGAACCTTGTTTATCACCAGTTTTATCTATAATACCATTGCAATTACTTGCATATTATATTTCAAAAGAAAAAGGATTAGATGTTGATAAACCTAGAAATTTAGCAAAATCTGTAACAGTTGAATAGGGATTTGGGGACATTCCTTTTTTCTCTACATCATAAAAAGCGACTTTAAAAGTCGCTTTTTATTTATATTTTAAAATTGGCTTGCCAATTTATCTATGGTTACCCCACCTTTATTAGCTTCCCAATCTATTTCTATATTATTAAATTTTTCATTTTGAAATTCATTTAATAGTTGTACATCTTCTTGTTGTAATTTAAAGTCCAATGCTTCTAAATTACTATTTATATATTCTTTCTGTGTTGTTTTTATTAATGTAAATAATCCTTTTTCTTTTAGCATCCAATTAATTAAAATTTGGTTTTGGGTTTTATTATATTTTTTTGCCATTTCTACCAAAAATTTATAATTTGCTTCTGCTATCTTATTTCTTCTTAGTGCTTGATAGCATATAAATTTTATATTGTTCTTTTTGCAATAATCTACTACTCCAATATTCTCATATATTTTGCAGTCTAAATTATATACTCCCTCAAAGCTATATATTCCAAAGTTTTTATTTAATTCTTCTAATTGCTCCAAAGTTGTATTACTAGTAGATAAATATTTAACCTTTCCTTTTTCACACATTTTTTGCATTTCATAATACACATCTAGTAATGGTATTTTACATACTTCTGGAGTATGTATTTGCAATGCATCTATATAATCTATGTTCATTCTTGTTAAATACTCATCTACTTGCTTTTCTACATCATTTTTATTCTCTATATATTTTTCTAAGTGTGACATTACAAATATATCTTCCCTGTTGATCTTCGCAAAAAATTGTTTTAAAAAATCGACAATTTCACAGTTTGAATACATTAAACTTGTACTTATATAATTTTGTCCTTTTTTTACCGAATATAATAATCCTTCTAATGTTTCTTCTTTATTTTCCATATCTAATTTATATGTTCCGATTCCTATAGGGTTAAGTTCATTAATCATTTTATTTCTCCATTCTTTTAACTAACAATATCTTTTATAATTGAATTATATCATATTCATTTTACATTCAAAAGTAATTTTTATTTTATATAATAAATAATTGCAATATTATTAATAGTACTGCACCTGGCAATCCCAATAATCCAACTAAAGCAGACGTAAAAATATTTAATCCTATATGAAAATTAAACCCTTGACCTATATAGTTTATTACTAATATTAATAAACCTCCTAGAACTGAATTTAGTGCTAATTTGCATACAAATTTAAGTGGTTTTACAAATATTCTTCCAAATAAAAATATAAAACATATTGATGCTGCAAAAACTAACATATTATTATAGTCCATATACATCACTCCTATTAATATTTATGAAGTTATATGGACAAATATACATTACATTGCTTCTTGTTTAGTTAAATTTCTAATATCTCTTTCTTGAATATTATCTATTATTAGTCCTCTTCTTTTTATCTTTTTTAATAAATAATTTATTTTGGCTTGATTAGCTTTTATCTGATATGCATAATAATCTACAAGCTCTCCATCAGCAAATTCAAAATTTTTACTTGCCAATTCTAAATCCATTTTTGTCTTTATTAATGACTTAACTAAATCTAGACTTTTCTCTTCATCTGTCTTGTCTATAATTTTACTTTCTTTAATATATGTTTCATAAATCATTTTATCACCTCAATCATCCTATAGTAAGTATATTCAAATTTTCTCAAATTATTCCAAAAAATTCATTATTATGATTGATATTGATTGAATTATAAATAGGTTTAATGTATTAGATACCAAAAGATTATTACTAGCTTCTATTACACCTAATTCTTCGTTACTATTTTTATGAAATTTTTGACTTTCTATAAATGTAACAAATTCTGGTATACTTGTTGCAATTCCCAAAACTATACCTATAATAATTTCTGAAACATCAAAAATATAGCGTAAATTTTCTAGCGTATCACTTAACAAATTTCCTACTAAATATAATATAATTCCTATTAGCAAAATATATACAAAATAAATAGGTATCTTCTTTTTATTTGTTGTTACATGTGAAATCGTTTCTTTATTTTCAATATTTAATTTTCCGTTATAATGCTTATTTATTTTATTGAAAACATAAAATAAGATAATATATATTACTGCTATTTCTACGCTATTCCCTATATTAAATTTCCAAATAATTATTGGAATTATTATCGTTATCAATACTAATACTAGATTTATTTTTAACGCTTTGTTTTTTAAAACTTTTAGATTTTTATTTATAGCCATAGCCAATATATATTGAATGCTATTAATAATATTTGAACTTAGTATATTAAAAATCCCTGCATCTGCCATTCCACTAATAGATGAAAATGTTACTGTTAAAAATTCAGGAATACTTGTCGCAATTCCAGAAATATTCCCTATAGTTTGTGGCTTTAATTCTAAAAGTTCTCCAACTTTTCTAAGTACTGGAACTAATAGATTCTTAGACACAAGGATTATGATTAATAATTCCATTATTAATTTTATAATTTCCCAAATAAAATTCATATATCTCTCCTATATATGAATTATTTACATTATAAAAAAAACTACACCTAAAATACTAAATTATATTTAATATTTTAGGTGCAGTTTATATATTTATTAATTATTTTAATAATTCTAATATTGCCATTTCTGCAGCGTCACCTTTACGAGGTCCTACTTTAATTATTCTTGTATATCCTCCAACTTTTCCAGCTGTAGCATATCTTTCTGCTAATTCTCCAAATAATTTTGCTGGAATGTCTATGTTTCTTCCATCTGCATCTTTAACTTTGCAAACAGTATTCATTATTTTTCTTCTTGCATTTAATCTTGAAGGCATATCTTTTTGTCTTTTTTCTGTTACTTCTTCTTTAACAACTTTTAAATATTCATTACCATTTTTGCTTTTTACTAATTCTGTAACTTTGTTTCCATTAGTATCTCTTTTTGCTCTTACTATTTTTTTATCTTCCATTTCGAAATTATCTTTTTCTTTAATAGCTAAAGCAATTAGACTATTAGCAATAGCTTGAGTTTCTTTAGCTCTAGCTAATGTTGTAGTTATTTTTTCGTTTACTAATAAATCAGTTACTTGTGTTCTTAGCATTGCTTTTCTTTGTGCAGTTGTTTTTCCAAGTTTTCTATTCTTTGCCACTTCTTTCACACCTTTCTAATTTATTTTAATCATCATCTGGCGCAAAGTCTAATCCTAATGAATGTAATTTATTTGTTACTTCATCTAATGACTTTTTACCTAAATTCCTTACTTTCATCATTTCTGACTGAGTTTTATTTACTAAATCTTCTACTGTTACAATACCAGCTCTTTTTAAACAGTTAAATGAACGTACAGAAAGCTCTAAATCTTCTATTGTCATTTCTAATACTTTTTCTTTCTTAGATTCTTCTTTTTCTACCATTACTTGAGTATTTTTTGCAGCTTCTGATAAATCAATAAATAATTCTAAATGTCCAGTCATAACTTTAGCTGCTAAGCTAAGAGCTTCATATGGTTTTAAACTACCATCTGTCCAAACTTCTATTACTAATTTATCATAATCTACCATTTGTCCAACTCTAGTATTTTCTACAGAATAATTTACTTTCTTTACAGGTGTATAAATTGAATCTATTGGAAGTACAGATATATCTTGTCCTTCTTTCTTATTTTGTTCTGCAGTATTATATCCTCTTCCTGTATTAACTGTCATTTCAATAACTAAATGTCCACCTTCTGAAACTGTTGCAATATGTAAGTCTTTATTTAAAACTTCTACAACACCATCAGTTATTATATCTCCAGCTGTAACTTCTCCTTCTTTTGCATCAATTCTAATAACTCTCTCTTCATTTCCATCCATTTTTAGACGAACATCTTTTAAGTTAACAATAAGTTCTGGCACGTCTTCCACTACATTTGGAATTGTAGAGAATTCATGTAAAACACCTTCTATTTTAATACTTGTAATTGCTGTTCCAGGTAAAGAAGAAAGTAATATTCTTCTTAATGAATTACCTATTGTTACACCATATCCACGTTCTAATGGTTCACAAACGAATTTAGAATAATTTCTTTTTTCATCAACTTCCAAGCATTGTATGTCTGGCTTTTCAAATTCAATCATATTTACCTCCTAATAGAGTTGCATTGATATAGCAACCTTTAAAATATTTACCACTTTGCTATGGTATACTATTATTTTGAGTAAAGTTCTACTATTAAATGCTCTTCTACTGGTAAATCAATATCTTCTCTTGATGCTAATCTAACTACTTTACCTGTTAAATTGTCTAGATCTCTTTCTAGCCAATCTGGAGTAGGTCTGCTAGCATTTTCTTCTACATTAGCTTTAATTGTAGCATTATCTTTCTTAATTTCTCTTACAGAAATTACATCTCCTGGTTTTACTAAATATGATGGTATATCACATTTCTTTCCATTTACATCAAATTGTGAATGATTTACAAATTGTCTAGCTTGTGCTCTTGAAGAAGCAAATCCTAATCTATATACAACGTTGTCTAATCTGCTTTCTAATATTGTTAATAATTCTTCACCAGTAATTCCTTTTTTGTTTGAAGCCATTTCAAAATATTTTCTGAATTGTTTTTCTCCAACTCCATAATACATTTTTGTTTTTTGTTTTTCTCTTAATTGTGTACCATATTCAGAAAGTTTATTTCTTTTTTGACCATGTTCTCCTGGTCCATAATTTCTTCTAGCAATACTACATTTTTCTGAATAACATCTGCTACCTTTTAAGAATAATTTTTGACCTTCTCTACGGCATATACGGCATTGTTCATCTTTATATCTTGCCATTTGTCTTTTACACCTCTTCTTTCAAATTTATTATTTCTTAATTATACTCTTCTTCTTTTTGGTGGTCTACAACCATTGTGTGGTATTGGTGTTACATCTTTGATGCTGCTTATTTCTAGACCTGTTGTTTGAAGTGATCTTATTGCAGCTTCTCTACCTGAACCTGGTCCTTTAACAAAAACATCAACTGTTTTTAATCCATGTTCCATAGCTTTTTTAGCTGCTGTTTCTGCAACTTCTCCTGCAGCAAATGGTGTGCTTTTTCTAGAACCTTTAAATCCTAATCCTCCAGCACTTGCCCAAGATATAACATTACCTTTAACGTCTGTAATTGTAACTATTGTATTGTTAAAACTAGAATGAATATGAGCTGAACCTTTTTCTATATTTTTTCTATCTCTTCTTCTAGTTACTGTCTTTTTTGTTACATTTTTAGCCATCTTTCTAGCTTACCTCCCTTTTTTATACTCTTACGAGCCTAAAAATTATTTCTTTTTGCTTACTAATTTTCTAGGACCTTTTCTTGTACGAGCATTAGTTTTTGTTCTTTGTCCTCTTACTGGAAGACCTCTTCTATGTCTTAATCCTCTATAGCATCCTATTTCTGTAAGTCTTTTAATATTTAATGCAACTTCTCTTCTTAAATCTCCTTCTAATAATAGGTGATTTGAATCAATTGCTTTTCTAATTGCTTGTACTTGATCTTCTGTTAAATCTTTTACTCTAGTATCTGGATTTACCTCTGCTTCTTTTAATAGTTTTTGTGATGTTGAAAGACCAATACCATAAATATATGTTAATCCAACTTCTACTCTTTTTTCTCTAGGTAAATCAATTCCTGATATACGAGCCATAATTGCACCTCCAAATTTTTTGTTTTTTAAGTATTAAGATTTATATATGAACACAAATTTGATAAAGAGATATACTCTTCAGCCGCTACCATTTTTGTGCTTATACCATAGGATTTGTATAATTGGTTTCCCAATTATAACTGTATGTATAAACTACGCTGTCTAACTATCCTTGTCTTTGTTTGTGTTTAGGGTTTTCACAAATAACTCTAACAACACCTTTTCTTTTAATAACCTTGCACTTTGGGCATATAGGTTTTACTGATGCTCTAACTTTCATTTGATACACCTCCTGTTATTACTCATTTTTTATACATTTTACTTGAGCAATTATGAAGCGTGAAATCAGATGTGTGGTTTAACTACACATCTCATCTCACACTTCATACCTAAATTAATAGGATTTATTTAGCTCTCCATGTTATTCTTCCTCTATTTAAATCATATGGTGATAATTCTACTTTTACTCTATCACCTGGTAATATTTTTATATAGTTCATTCTAAGTTTTCCTGAAATATGTGCCAATATTTGATGACCATTTTCAAGTTCTACTTTAAAATTAGTATTTGGTAGTGTTTCTACAACAACTCCTTCTACTTCGATTACATCTTCTTTTGCCAAATTTATTCCCTCCCGAATAATTTAAACATTAATTTAACTATAAATAGCTAATATAGTATACACCATTTTTACACTATAGTCAAGATTTTTGGCTCTTTTTCTGTAATTAAAATTGTATTTTCATAATGTGCTGCTCTTGTTCCATCTTCTGTTATAATTCCCCAGCCATCATCTAATTCTAAAATGTTTGGTTTTCCTGCTATTACCATAGGTTCAATTGCTAATGTCATTCCTGGTTCTAGCCTAGGTCCTCTGCCTGCTTTTCCGTAATTTGGAATTCCTGGATCTTCGTGCATTTCTCTTCCTATACCATGTCCTTGAAATTCTCTTACTACTGAAAAACCATTTTTTTCTACATATTCACCTATTGCATGTGATATGTCACCTAGTCTATTTCCTTTTTTAGCATATTTAATTCCTTCAAAGAAAGCTTGTTTTGTTACATCTATTAGTCTTTGACTTGCTTTATCTATTTTTCCAACAGCATATGTTCTACAGCAATCTCCATTAAATCCGTCTTTATATGCTACTAAATCTACACTTACAATATCTCCTTCTTTTAGTACTTCTCTTTTAGAAGGAATTCCATGAATTACTACATCATTTACAGAACTACAAATACTTGCTGGAAAATCTGGAACCCCATCTACTCCACTTGGGTATCCTTTTTCTGCTGGGATTGCTCCGTTTTTTCTCATTGTTTCTTCTGCAATTTTGTCTAATTCATAAGTTGTAATCCCTGGTTTTATTGCTGCTTCTATAGCTTTTTGTGCAAGAAATGCAACCCTACAAGCCTCTTTCATTTTTTCTATTTCTTTTGGAGATTTTATATATATCATTTATATTACTTCCTTATCTATTTTCATTATAGTTTTTTAACCATTCACTTATCATTTCTTCTGTTATATTTACATTTGCATGTAATTTTACTTTATAAAGTAATCCTTTTTCTTCATAATATTCTATAAGCTCTTTTGATTGTTCATGATATACTCTTAATCTTTCTGTTATTGTTTCTTCATTATCATCTTTTCTTTGAATTAATTTGCTTCCACAAATATCACATATACCTTCTACTTTTGGTTTCTTATATTCTAGATTATATATTGCTCCACAATCTTTGTTTGAACAAATTCTTCTCTTTACAGTTCTATATATTATGTCTTCATCTGGAATATCTAAAAATAATGCTAAATCTACTTTTTGATTTTGTTCTTCTAGCATTTCTTCTAGTGCTTCTGCTTGTTTTTTATTTCTTGGAAATCCATCAAATACTACACCATTTGAATCTTTAAATTGATTTATTTTTCCTTTTAACATATTAATTGTTATTTCATCTGGTACTAAATTTCCTTTATCAATATATTCTTGTGCTTTTTTCCCTAATTCTGTTTCATTCTTTATTTCTTCTCTAAACATATCTCCTGTTGCAATATGCCCCATATTTTGTGTCTTTTCAAATAAATTTGATACTGTTCCTTTACCACTACCTGGTCCACCTAATAAAACAATATTCATTCTCTTCACTCCTATCTTTTCTTATGCAAATATTATTTTTTAAATATATATTTTGCAGTATATATTTAAAAAATAATATTCAATTTATAAGCCGCCATCAATTAATTAAAGGTTATAATAGAAAATTAATTTACAATATAGTCCTCCACAAAAAACACAAGTTTTGAAGGTAGCTTAATTGTATGGGCACGACTGCAAATCTCAGAGTCGTACCCTGATACAATAAATTTTATTCTAAGAATCCCTTGTAATGTCTCATTACTAATTGTGATTCTAATTGTTGAACTGTCTCTAATGCAACACCAACTATAATAAGTATAGATGTTCCTCCAAATGCTACATTTAAATTCGTAAATCTCATAAACATTGGAAGTATAGCTATAAGTGCTAAAAATAATCCTCCAAATAATGTTAACTTAGTAAGCACTGATGATAGATATTCTGTAGTTGGCTTTCCAGCTCTTATTCCTGGAATGAATCCACCATTTTTCTTAATATTGCTAGATACCTCTGCTGGGTTAAATGTTGCATATATATAGAAGAATGTGAATCCTACTATTAATAGTAAATAAACTATTGCATTTGCTATTGTATATCCAATAGCCACATTCGAACTTGAAGTAGCTACTGAAAAATTATATATTACATTCCAAAATCCTGTATGTGTTGCAATACTTGGATCAAATATTTGAATTATCATTGCTGGGAATGTCATAAATGATGACGCAAATATTATTGGCATAACTCCAGCCATAGCTATCTTTAATGGAATATATGTATTTTGTGCACCCATCATTTTTCTTCCAACAACTTTTTTAGCATATTGTACTGGTATTCTTCTTTCTGCTTGTTGTATAAATACAACGGCTGTAACCAAAATTAAAGCTCCTATTACAATAGCTAAAGCTATTAATAATCCAGTTGTACTGAATCCTGATTCTGTCATTATTAAAGACCAAATTGAACTTATTGCACTTGGTAATCTTGATACTATACCAATAAAGATAATCATTGAAACTCCATTTCCAATTCCTTTATTAGTAATTTGGTCACCAAGCCACATAAGTAATGCAGTACCTGCCATAAGACCTGTTACAACTAACACTCCTGATAATATTCCTGAATCTACGAATATTCCTTGAGATTGATAAGATAAATATAATCCGATTCCTTCTATTAGAGCAAGCACAATTGAAAGTGCTTTAGTATATTTATCTACCTTTTGTCTTCCAACTTCTCCACCTTCTTTTGCTAATCTTTCTAATGAAGGTATTATCATTGTTAATAACTGTATAACAATTGAAGCTGTAATATATGGAGTTACTGACATTGCAAATATTGAAAATCTAGAAAATGCCCCTCCAGAGATTATATCTATTAATCCTGTAAGTGTATTTCCTGATGATTGCATAGCATTTTGTATTTGTACCAAGTCTACACCTGGAACAGTTATAAAACATCCTAATCTAAATACTATAATCAATACTAATGTGTATAATAATCTTTTTCTTACTTCAGGTGTCTTTAATGCATTTTTTATAGTTTTAAACAACTAAATCACCTCAATCTTTCCTCCTGCTGCTTCTATTTTTTCTGCAGCTGCTTTTGTAAATCTCTTAGCTTTAACAGTTAATTTTTTCTCTAATTTTCCTGTAGCTATTACTACTATTCCATCATTAATTTTTCCTATAATTCCTTCTGCTAATAGGCTTTCTGCAGTTACTTCTGTAGCTTCACTTTTATTTAGCATTGTTAAAGTTACTTCTGTATAGTTTTTAGCATGGATATTGTTGAATCCTCTTTTTGGAAGTCTTCTATATAAAGGTGTTTGACCTCCTTCGAATCCTCTTCTTACTCCTCCGCCAGATCTAGCTTTTTGTCCTTTATGTCCTTTTCCAGATGTTTTACCAAGACCTGAACCGATACCACGACCTAATCTTTTTCTCTTAATTCTAACGTTTGATGGTCCTAATTCTCCTAATTGCATTTCGTAAATTGCACCTCCTTAAAATTTGATATTATTATTATAATATATCAGAAACTTTTTTTCCTCTTTTTTTAGCAATTTGTTCTACTGTTCTCATGTTTTCTAATCCGTTCATTGTTGCATACACAACATTTCTTGGATTGTTTGTACCAAGAACTTTAGTTTTTATATCTTTGTATCCAGCTAATTCTAATACAGCTCTTGCACTTCCTCCTGCAATAACTCCAGAACCTTCTACAGCTGGTTTTAACATTACTCTTGCACTTCCGAATTTACCAATAAATTCGTGAGGGATTGTTGTTCCAACTACTGGTACTTCTTTTAAATTTTTTCTAGCATCATCTATTGCTTTCTTTATTGCATCAGGTACTTCTGCTGCCTTTCCATTTCCAACACCAACGTGTCCGTTTCCGTCACCAACAACTACTAAAGCACTAAATCTAAAAGTTCTACCACCTTTAACAACTTTAGCAACTCTATTTATTGCAACAACTTTCTCTTTTAATTCAACTGCATTCTCTTCTTGCATCGGTTTTCTTTCCTCCTTTTCTTTTTGAATATATCTAATATATTTTAGAAGTTTTTATTTTTATTCTTTATTTACTAGAAGTTTAATCCACCATTTCTTGCAGCATCTGCTAATTCTTTAATAACTCCATGATAGATATATCCACCTCTATCAAAAACAACATCTTTAATATTTTTTTCTAATGCTCTTTTTGCTATAAGTGCTCCAACTTCTTTTGCTGCTTCTTTATTTGCATATTTAGTTTTAACTTCTTTGTCTAATGTAGAAGCTGAAACTAAAGTTTTTCCAGCAACATCATCAATTACTTGTACATATAAATTTGTATTACTTCTATATACACATAATCTTGGACGTTCAGCTGTTCCACTTATTTTTCTACGAACACGAGCATGTCTTCTTGCTCTTTCCATTTTTCTGTTTGTTTTTGTAATCACTTTGCTCTCTCCTTTCTATAAACTAAAGTCTATTTTTTACCAGCTTTACCTTCTTTACGTCTGATAACTTCATAATCATATTTAATACCTTTTCCACCATAAACTTCTGGTGCTCTTTTAGATCTGATAACTGCAGCTGTTTGACCAACTAATTCTTTATCAATTCCCTTTACAATGATTGTATTTGCATCTGGAACGTCAAATGTGATTCCTTCTGGAGCTTCGAATATTACTGGGTGTGAATAACCTAATGTTAAGTTTAAGTTATTTCCTTGTTTTTGTACTCTATATCCAACACCATTAATTTGTAATGTTCTTGTAAATTCGTGTTTTACTCCTTCTATCATGTTTTTAATTAAAGTTCTTGTTAAACCATGTAAACCTTTGTTAAAGTTTTCATCGTCTGGTCTTGTAACTTTAACTTCATTATCTTCTATTGTAACAGTGATATTTTTATGAATATCTCTTTCTAATGTACCTTTTGGTCCTTTTACAGTTAAATGTTGTCCGTCTAATTTTACTTCAACACCTTCTGGTATTGCAACAGGTGCATTTCCTATTCTTGACATTTCGTTTTTCCCTCCTTCTTGTTAAAATTACCAAATATATGCTAAAACTTCTCCTCCAAGATTTTCTTTTCTTGCTTCTTTATCTGTTTTAATTCCTTTTGATGTAGAAATTAAAGCGATTCCTAAACCATTTAAAACTTTTGGTAATTTTTCTGCAGAAGCATATACTCTTAATCCTGGTTTACTTATTCTTTTAATTCCAGCTATTACTTTAGCTCCATTTTCATCATATTTTAAAGCTATTCTTAATATTCCTTGATTTTCGTTTGCTATTTCTTCAACAGATTTAATATATCCTTCATTATATAATATATCTGCTATTGCTTTTTTCATTTTTGAAGCAGGAACGTCAACTGTTTTATGCTTTGCAGCACTTGCATTTCTAATTCTTGTTAACATATCTGCTATTGGATCTGTAGTATTCACTTAAGTTTCCCTCCTTTTTATATTCTACCAGCTTGCTTTTTTAACACCTGGGATTTCTCCTTTATGTGCTAAATTTCTAAAGCAAACACGGCAAATTCCATATTTTCTAATATATCCATGTGGTCTTCCACATATTTTACATCTATTATATTCTCTAGTAGCATATTTTTGTGGTCTTTGTTGTTTTACTTTTAAAGATTTTTTAGCCATATTAATCTCCTTTCTTTGGACTAATTTTTGAATGGCATACCTAGAAGTTTTAATAATTCCTTTCCTTCTTCATCAGTTTTTGCTGTTGTAACAAAAATAATATCCATTCCTCTTAATTTATCTACTTTATCATATTCTATTTCTGGGAATATTAATTGTTCTTTAACACCCATAGAGAAATTTCCTCTTCCATCAAAAGAATTTGCTGAAATTCCTCTGAAATCTCTTATTCTTGGCATAGCAACATTGAATAATTTGTATGCGAAATCATACATTTTTCCTCTTCTTAATGTTACTTTACATCCAACATTAACTCCCTCTCTTAATTTAAAAGCAGCTATTGATTTTCTTGCTTTTGTTACGATTGGTTTTTGTCCTGTTATTATAGCTAAATCATTCATTGCGTTATCTAATGATTTTGGATTATCTTTAATATCTCCAAGACCAATATTTATAACGATTTTATCTAATTTTGGAACTTCCATTATTGATTTATAATTAAATTTTTTCATCATTGCTGGAACTACTTCTTTTTCATATTGTTCTCTTAATTTTTCCATTAGGATACAAATCCTCCTTTCTTAACATTATTTTATTTCTGCATTACATTTTTTACATACACGAACTTTACTATCTTTTTCTACTTTGTATGCAATTCTTGTTACTTTTCCACATTTAGGGCAAACTACACCAACTTTGCTACTATGTATTGGGTATTCAGCTGGTATAATTCCTCCTTCTTCACCTTGTCTTCTTGGTTTTACATGTTTTTTTCTGATGTTAACTCCTTTAACAACAATTTTTTGTGTTTTTGGAATTACTTCTAATACTTCTCCTGTTTTACCTTTATCGTTTCCAGATAAAACTTTAACTGTATCACCTTTTTTTATTCTCATTATAGGATTCTCCTCCTTTTCTACAATTTTTGCTTTTATCTCATTATGTTTAATAATTAGCTCGGTTTATAAAAGATACTTGTTTAATTTTCTTTTTCAAGGTTTACCAAAAAAATTACTATGTGATTTTTGGTATCTTTAAGCTGTTAATAAAAAATATCAAAGATATTTTTTTATGTTACAGCTTAAAGAACTTCTGGAGCTAATGATAAAATTTTCATATAATTTTTATCTCTTAATTCTCTTGCAACAGGTCCAAATATACGTGTTCCTCTTGGATTTCCATCATCTTTTATAAGTACTGCTGCATTTTCATCAAATCTTACATATGATCCGTCTGCTCTTTTTGTAGGTTTCTTTGTTCTAACTACAACTGCTTTAACAACATCACCTTTTTTTACTTGTCCTCCAGGTATTGCTGTCTTTACAGAAGCTACTATAACATCACCTATTTTAGCATATTTTCTATATGAACCACCTAAACATCTAATACACATAATCTCTCTTGCACCAGTGTTATCAGCAACTTTTAATATAGTTTGTTGTTGTACCATGTTAATTAGTACCTCCTTTTCTTCTATTATAAGTTATTTTATAACTGCTTTTTCAATAACTTCAACTAATCTCCATCTTTTATCTTTAGAAAGTGGTCTAGTTTCCATTACTCTTACTCTATCTCCAATTTGACATTCGTTATTTTCATCATGAGCTTTTAATTTATATGTTTTCTTAACGAATTTTCCATATTTTTTATGTTTTTCACTAGTTTCAACTGCAACAACAATTGTTTTATCCATTTTATTAGATACAACTGTTCCAACTAAAACTTTACGAAGATTTCTTTCTTCCATTAGAACTTCTCCTTTCTAAGCATTTTTGCTTTCAGCTATTTTTCTTTCTGTTAAAACTGTATTTATTCTTGCTATGTCTTTTCTTACTTCTTTTATTCTCATTGGATTATCTAATCCATGTGTAGCTAAACTAAATCTTAATTTGAATAATTCTGTTTTTAATTCAGATAATTCTTTTTCTAGTTCTGGTGAAGACATTTCCTTAATTTTACTAATCTTCATTGCTATCACCCACCTTATCTTCAGATTCTCTTGCTACGAATTTACATTTTACTGATAATTTATTCATAGCTAGTCTTAAAGCTTCTCTTGCTGTTGCTTCAGGAACTCCAGCTATTTCGAACATAACTCTTCCTGGTTTTACTGGAGCTACATAATATTCTACAGCACCTTTACCTTTACCACCACGAGTTCCGGCTGGTTTACTTGTAATAGGTTTATCTGGGAATATTTTTATCCAAACTTTTCCACCTCTTTTGATATAACGTGTCATAGCAATACGTGCTGCTTCTATTTGATTTCCTGTTATTAATCCAGCTTCTAATGTTTGAATTCCATATTCTCCGTTTGTAACTTTTGTTCCTCTTGTTGCTTTTCCTCTATTTCTACCTTTTTGTTGTTTTCTGTATTTTGTTCTTTTTGGCATTAATGGCATTATTGCTCTCCTCCTTCCACGTTTTTCTTAGTTGGAAGAACTTCTCCTTTATAAATCCAAACTTTTACACCAACTTTTCCATATGTTGTATCTGCTTCTGCAAATCCATAGTCAATGTCAGCTCTTAAAGTTTGAAGTGGTATAGTTCCATCTTTGTAGAACTCTGTTCTAGCCATATCGGCTCCACCTAATCTTCCAGAGCATGCTGTTTTAATTCCTTGAGCTCCTGCTCTCATTGTTTTTTGCATACATTGTTTCATAGCTCTTCTGAATGAAATTCTTCTCTCTAATTGTCCTGCAATATTTTCTGCAACTAATTGCGCATCTAAATCTACATTTTTAACTTCAACTATATTTAAGTTTACAGTTTTTCCTATCATTTTTTGTAATTCTTCTTTTAATGTTTCAACTAAATTTCCACCTTTACCAATAACTAAACCTGGTTTAGCTGTGTAAACGCTTACTTTAACAAATTTAGCTGTTCTTTCTATTTCAATTTTAGAAATTCCACTTGCATATAATTTTTTCTTTAATACTTTACGAATGTTGTAATCTTCTACAAGGTAATCGCCAAAGTTTTTAGAATCAGCATACCATTTTGAATCCCAGTTTTTGATTACTCCAACTCTTACACCATGTGGATTAACTTTTTGTCCCATTTCTAAAATTCCTCCTCTCTTAATCTTCACATTCTCTTAATACTATTGTTATATGTGTTGTTCTTTTTCTAATTCTTACTGCTGAACCTTTTGCAGCTGGTCTAATTCTTTTTAGAGTTGGACCTTGGTTAGCATATATTTCAGATATATATAATTTTTCATGACTCATATCATGATTATTCTCTGCATTTGCAATTGCTGATTTTAATAACTTTTCTAGTATTGGTGATGATGCTTTAGGTGTAAATTTCATTATAGCTAATGCTTCATCAACTTTTTTACCTCTTACTAAATCTGCAACTATTTTTACTTTTCTAGCTGATATTCTAGCAAATTTTAATTGTGCTCTTGCTTCATTAATTGTTGCTTGCTCTTGCATTATTTTCCCTCCTTGTTATTTTTATTTCTTAACTGTAGATTTTTTATCTCCAGCGTGACCTTTAAAAGTTCTTGTAGGAGCGAATTCTCCTAATTTATGACCTATCATTTCTTCTGTTAAATAAACAGGTACATGTTTTCTTCCATCATGAACTGCTATTGTATGTCCAACCATTTGAGGATATATTGTAGAAGCTCTTGACCATGTTTTTAATACTTCTTTTTTTCCTGTTTCATTCATTTCTTCTATTCTCTTTAGAAGTTTTTCTTGTACATAAGGTTTCTTTTTGCTTGATCTTGACATTTATTTATTTCCCTCCTTTAAGACTATTTTCTTCTCTTAACTATGAATTTATTTGATAATTTCTTTTTATTTCTTGTCTTGTATCCAAGTGCTGGTTTACCCCAAGGTGTTAATGGTCCTGCGTGTCCTACTGGAGCTCTACCTTCACCACCACCATGTGGGTGATCTACTGGGTTCATAACAGATCCTCTAACTTGTGGTCTCCATCCCATATGTCTCTTTCTACCAGCTTTACCAATTTTAATTGTATCATGTTCAGCATTTCCAACTGTTCCAATTGTAGCTCTACATCTTGTTAAGATTAATCTCATTTCTCCTGAAGGAAGTCTTACGTGTGCATATTTACCTTCTTTTGCCATAAGTTGTGCTTCTTGACCTGCACTTCTTACTAATTTTCCACCTTGTCCTGGATTTAATTCTATATTGTGAATCATTGTACCTACTGGTATAGATTCGATTGGCATACAGTTACCTGGTTTAATATCTACTTTAGCTCCAGATACAACCTTGTCTCCATCTTTTAATCCTAAAGGTGCTAAAATATATGCTTTTGTTCCATCTTCATATTGAATTAAAGCTATATTTGCACTTCTGTTTGGATCATATTCGATTCCTATAACTGTTGCTGTCATATCATCTTTTAAACGTTTAAAATCTATTATTCTATATTTTTGTCTGTTTCCTCCACCTTGATGTCTAACAGTAATTCTTCCATATGAATTCCTTCCTGCTTTTTCCTTTTTCTTTGCTAATAAAGATTTTTCAGGTGTCTTTTTTGTTATTTCATCAAATGCAGAAACTGTCATGTTTCTTCTTGATGGTGTATATGCTTTAAATCTTTTAACTGCCATTTTAAATTTTCCTTTCTTAATTTATATTTGTAGATTTTTTCCTGCTCTACATGCAGATATTCTTTATTATCCTGGTGTTTTCCAGATAGTTTTCTTTTGATTGTAATCTATATAATTACAAAATTAAGCTCCCATAAATTCATCAATAGAATCTTTGTATTTTTTAGAAACTTTTGCTTGTTTTCCACCTTTTGCTAAATATGTTTTTTGTTCTGGATTTGTATCTATTGTAACAATAGCTTTTTTCCAGTCAGATGTTTTACCAACATATCTTCCCATTCTTTTTTGTTTTCCGCTTACATTCATAGTATTAACTTTTAATACTTTAACTTCGAAAAGTTTTTCAACAGCATTTTTAATATCTATTTTTGTAGCTTTTGGATTTACTTCAAAGGTATACTTTCCTTCATTTAGTCCATCATTACTTTTTTCTGTAATTATTGGAGCAATTATTATTTCTTCTGGTCTCATTATGCGTACACCTCCTCTAATTTCTTAACAGCATCTAGAGTTACAACTAGTTTATTGTATTTTAATAAATCATAAACATTTATTGTATTTACTAATGTTGTTTTTACATTTTTGATGTTTCTTGCTGATTTTTGAACGTTTTCATTTCTTTCTGGTAATAAGATTAGTGTTTTTCCTTCTACTTTTAAGTTTGCTAAAGTTTTAACCATAGCTTGTGTTTTTATTTCTTTCATTTCTGCTTTATCTAAAACAACTAAATTGTTTTCTAAAACTTTTGAACTTAATACTGAACGTATTGCTAATCTTCTTTCTTTTTTATTAACAGTATATTTGTATGAACGAGGTCTTGGTCCTAAAGCTATTCCACCTTTTACCCATTGTGGTGCTCTTATAGATCCTTGTCTTGCTCTACCTGTTCCTTTTTGTCTCCATGGTTTTCTACCACCACCAGATACTTCTGATCTTGTTTTTGTACTTTGTGTTCCTTGTCTTTGGTTAGCTAAGTAGTTAACTAATACACTATGTACTACTGCTTCATTTGGTTCAATTCCAAATACATTATCATTTAATTCTACGTCGCTAACTTTTTTACCTTCCATATTATATACATCTATTTTAGGCATTGTACTTTTCCTCCCTTCCTATTTACTCATTTTTACGCTTGATTTTATTTTTAGGATAGCTCCTTTTGGTCCTGGAACGCTTCCTTTTACTAATAATACATTTTTATCCATATCAACTTTGATTATCTCTAAGTTTTGGATTGTTATTTTTTGTACACCCATGTGTCCTGGTAATTTCTTACCTTTAAATACTCTACCTGGTGTAGATGTTGATCCCATTGAACCTGGTCTTCTATGATACATAGAACCATGTCCCATTGGTCCTCTGTGTTGTCCATGTCTTTTAATAACACCTTGGAATCCCTTTCCTTTTGATATTCCTTGAACATCAACTTTTTCACCTTGTTCGAATGTATCAGCTTTTACTTCATCTCCAACTTTTACATTTTGAACATCGTCTAATCTGAATTCTCTTAAATGTTTTTTTGCTTCAACATTTGCTTTTGCAAAATGTCCAGCTTGTGGTTTGTTTACTTTGTGAGATTTTACTTCTCCAAATCCTAATTGGATAGCATTGTATCCATCTGTTTCTACTGTTTTAACTTGTGCTACTACACAAGGTCCAGCTTCTATAACTGTTACTGGAATGATCATACCTTTTTCATCAAATATTTGTGTCATTCCAACTTTCTTTCCTATTAATCCTTTTTTCATTTTTCTTTCCTCCTATACGTTTCACCGTATAAGTTATCTCTACGTCACTTTGTTCCTAGAGCTAACTTAACTATTGGCTAATTACATTTATTTAGTAACTAGCTTGGCTTCGTTATTTTTTATTATTTTTTATAATTTTATTTCTATATCAACACCTGCTGGTAATTCTAACTTCATTAAGTTATCAACAGTTTTTTGTGTTGGATAAAGAATATCGATAACTCTCTTATGTGTTCTCATTTCAAATTGTTCTCTTGAATCTTTATATTTGTGTGGAGAACGTAAGATTGTTACAACTTCTTTTTGTGTTGGAAGTGGAATTGGTCCTGAAACTTTTGCTCCTGTTTTTTTAGCAGTATCTACTATCTTTTCAGCAGACTGATCTAAAATAACATGATCATAAGCTTTTAACCTTATTCTTATTTTTTCGCTTCCTACCATTTGATTTGTTGTTGCCATAGTATAATTTCCCTCCTTAAAATATTTAAATGTACCTAGGCAAGTTTAAACGCACCCTGGTGTTTCGTAAAACTCCAATATAAAAACCCAAGTTGGCATGATTATCTTGGGATAAGTGCATTATGTATTTTGTAGTTCGTGCTTAATGCTCTACAAGTTTTCTTATGCAACTTTGTTGCATAAGTTATCCGTAGTTCGCTTCGCTTACACGACTAACTTAACTTACCGCCCGGTCTAAGCCAAGACATACTCCATAGAAGTTCCCTCCAAACCTACGTATTGTAAGCTTGTAGCCACATTCTACTTCATCGCTAATCTCATGCCCAATAATTATACAACGCATGCCACCGCAAGTCAATAGGTTTTTGTAATATTTTTGTAATTTTTTGATTTTTAAAAAAGGTATAGGATTTTTTTATCCTATACCTTTTTAAATTATCCTTTTATAACTTTATCTATTTCGCCTTTCATAGACATTAATGTTTCACAACTCTTATCAAATTTTTCTTTTTCGTCGCCTTCTAATGGTAATTCCAATACTTCTCTTGCTCCTTTTCTATTTATAATTGTTGGAACACCAATATATAGTCCTTCATGACCATATTCTCCTTTTAAATATGTTGATACTGTCATTATTTCGTTTTGGTCATTTAATATAGCTTTTATTATTTTTGTTAGTCCTAAACCAATTCCATAATATGTTGCTTTCTTTCTATTTATAATTTCATAAGCTGCTTGTTGTACTTCTGTATATATTTTTTCTAAATCTGACATTGGATGTTTATTATCTTTCATGATTTCTGTCATTTTTTTGCAACCTACATTAGCATGGTTCCATGGAACAAATGATGAGTCCCCATGTTCTCCCATTATATATGCATGTACATTTTTACTAGAAACTTTTAAATATTTTCCTATTAAATATCTTAATCTAGCTGTATCTAAAACTGTTCCTGAACCAATAACTTTTGAACTATCAAATCCAGATACTTCTCTTACTACATATGTCATTAAATCTACTGGATTACTTGCTATTAAAAATATTCCTTTAAATCCGCTAGCAACTACACTTTCTGTAATTTCTTTCATTATTTTAGCATTTGCAGAAGCTAAATCTAATCTTGTTTGTCCTGGTTTTTGACTTAATCCAGCTGTTATTACTACTATATTAGCATCTTTACATTCATCATAATCTCCTGCTTTAATAATCATGTCATTTGGAGCACAAGGCATACCATGTGCTAAATCCATTGCTTCTCCTTCAGCTTTATCCTTTAACACATCAATTAATACCAATTCATTAATTCCCCCTTGGTTTAATAAAGAATAAGCCATACTCATTCCAACAAAACCAGTTCCAACTAATACAATTTTTCTTTTATCAACCATATAAAAAACTTCCTTTCTCTTCTTATCTTTCCAGTCTAATATTATACACTTTATAATAAGTATCTGTCAAATTTTTATTTTTATTACAAAAATCAGCTTATCGCATCAACAATTGCTTTTATTATAACATTATTTTCATATAAATTATGTAGCCATCTATTTGTTGCTGGAATTATATATATAATAAAGCATATTAATGCAAGCACTGCAATTACACTTACTATTGCTACTATTTTTCTAATAAATCCTTCAATCCTCAACCTTCTTAACTCTCTTTTATATTCTTTCTTAAACTGCTTATTTATGACCCTATTTTTTTCTGCATCTCTTTGTGCATTTTCATATTGCCTGGCATAAACATTACTAATATTATTAACATATCTTTGTTGCTCTACTTGTTTTCTTTGTTCCTCTTCTTTTTTTAATCTTTCTAGTTTTGCATCATAAGCTTGCTTTTTTTGAGGATTAGATAATACTTCATATGCTTCATTTAAGCTTTTTATTTTTTCTTCAGCAGCTTTTTTATTTTTTTCTTCTTGTAAGTCTGGATGATATTTTTTCGCCAACACCTTGTATGCTTTATCTATTACTTCTTTAGATGCATTTTCACTAACCTCTAACATTTCATAGTAATTTTTCATTATTACCTCCACATTAATTAGCACATCATATACAAATTTTTAGTTTCATAATTTAGTACCATCAATTAAAATGATTATAGCATTTTTTATCAAAATATAATAGTATTTTTTGTCAATTAGTGTTATAATTTCTGTATTATTACATAAGGAGTTGAACAATAAATGAAATTATCTTCTGATAAAGACACTATGGCAGAATTAAAAGCACTAATTTTATATATTTTATACAAAATTAATAAACCAATTACAAATGATGAATTTTTAAAATTAGTTCTTACAATTACAGACATTAATTATTTTTATTTTCAACAATTTTTATTAGACTTAATGTCTGCAGAATATATAACTTCAATTAAACTTGATGAAAATACTCTTTACAAAATAACTCCCAAAGGTATAGAAGCATTAAGATTAACAGGTGATATGATTCCAGGTATTTTAAAATTAAAAGTAGATAAAAATTTTAAAAATGAACTGAATATAATAGAAAATGAAGTATCTGTTTCGGCTGAATATATTCCCAAAACCGAAAAATCTTTTAAAATTTCTTGCAAAATAACAGAAAATGGAGAAACAGTATTTGAAATTAGAACTCTTGCTGGTTCTAGTGAACATGCAAAAAGAATCGTTGATAATTGGAAAAATAATGCAACAGAAATTTATCCTAAAATTATGAAAGCATTAAATTGTGAAGATGAAGAAAATACTTGATTATTCATCTTGTAAAAAATTATATTATAGGTACTTTAAATCAATATTGATTATATATAAAGTTAGATTTTTACTATAAAAAACACAGCCTTTAAATTAATTGAACTCAAAAATTTAGGTATTTTTTTGTTAGTTCATAATTAAATGCTGTGTTTTTTATTTTAATAATATTACAATATATACAGGGATTTAAGGAACGTCCCCGAATCCCTATCCGAATCCCGATTTTTCTTCTTACATATTCATATACTATAATACTTGTTGCAACTGATGCGTTTAAACTTTCTGTTTTTCCTAGCATTGGAATAATAATTTTTTCATCGGCCATATCTAATAGGTCTTTAGATATTCCATTTGCTTCATTTCCTATTACTAGTATTTTTTTATTATAATCTATTTCATAAATATTTTTACTTGCTGTTAGGTCTGTGCACATAACTTTATATTTATGTCTTTTCATTTCTTTTAAAGTTTCTTTAAGATTTTCTGCTTCTACTATATTAACTCTAAAAATTGCTCCCATTGTTGATCTTACTACCTTAGGATTATATGCATCAACTGTATCTTTAGATACTATAACTTGTGATAAATTTGCACTATCTAAAGTTCGTAATATAGTTCCTAAATTTCCTGGATCTTGCAGACCATCTAATGCCACAATTATATCTTCATTATAATTAATATCCTTTTTATTATTCTTTTCTACTACTGCTAATATTCCTTGTGGTTTAGAAACATCTGTAAGACCTTCAAAAATCTTTTTGCTTACATATAAGCAATCATATTTAGCTATTTCATATAAAAGCTTATCATCTATTATGTTATTAGCTAGGCATTCCTCACATATTACAATTTTTTTAATGACAGCTTTTTCTTGAATTGCTTCCTTTAATATTTTTATTCCTTCTATTATATATTCATTATTTAAATCTCTATATTTTCTTTCCTTTAGTTTTTTGATACTTTTTATATTTTCATTATCTTTACTAGTAATAATTTGCATACTTACCTCCTAGTTTTCGCATAAGAATTTTAAGAATTCTTTAATACTAAATAAAATCTTATCATCTGATAATTCCTCTATTTTGTATGTAATATATGGGTCTTTTCCTGGGGAAAATTTAATTTTATTTCTATACTCTTTAAGTAGTTTATCCACAATATCAAATTTAAAACTCTCACCTTCAAAAGAAAATACTACTCCATTAGCTTTTTGTTGAATTCTAAAAATATGTAGTTTCTTAGCTAAAGACTTTATCCTTGCAATATTTAATAGATTTTCTACCTCTGCTGGAATCTCGCCATAAATATCAATCATTTCATCTATTATATTTTGAATATCCTCTTCTGTTCTACACAAAGCAATATCTTGATAAATTTTTATCTTTTGGCTTGAATCTGTTATATAACTGTCTGGAATATAACTTGATACATTTAAGTCTATTTGTACATCTTTTCCCTCTTCTTCTTGAGGAATATCTTTCATTTCCTTTATAACTTGATCTAATAAATTGCAATATGTATCATAACCAACTTGTTCCATATGTCCATGTTGGATTTCCCCGAGCATACTTCCTGCTCCTCTTATTTCTAAGTCTCTCATCGCAATCTTAAATCCAGAACCAAACTCTGTAAATTCCTTCATCGCTTTTAATCTTTTATCTGCAACTTCTGATAATAGCTTATCCCTCTTATAGGTGATATATGCATATGCTTGTGCATCACTTCTTCCAACTCTTCCTCTTATTTGATACAACTGAGCCAATCCTAATCTATCTGCATTTTCTACAATTATCGTATTTGCATTTGGAATATCAATTCCAGATTCTAAAATTGTTGTACAAACTAATACATTTGTTTCACCATTAATAAAATCAAGCATTATATTCTCTAACTCATTACCAGACATCTTACCATGTGCATAACTTACTTTGGCTTCTGGTACTAATTTTAATATTTCATTTGCCTTTCTTTCTATACCTTCTACATTATTGTATAAGTAAAATACTTGACCATCCCTTTCTAGCTCTTTTGTAATGGCTTCTTTTACTACTTCTTCATCATATTCTAATACATATGTCTGCACAGGCTTTCTATTTTGAGGTGGTTCATATATTATAGACATATCTCTTACACCAACTATTGACATATGCAATGTCCTTGGAATTGGTGTAGCAGTCATTGTTAATACATCAATACTGTTTTTATATTCTTTTATTTTCTCTTTATCTTTAACTCCAAATCTATGCTCTTCATCAATTATTAATAAGCCTAAATCTTTAAATTCTATATCTTTACTTAATATTCTATGTGTTCCTATAACTATATCAATTTCGCCTAATTTTAGTTTTCTAATTATTTCTTGTTGCTCTTTTTTAGTTCTAAATCTATTTAAAACTTCTATATTAACTGGAAAATCCTGCATTCTTTCTTTAAAACTTTTATATTGTTGATCTGCAAGAACTGTAGTTGGCACTAGATATGCAACCTGCTTTTGATCCATAACAGCTTTAAATGCAGCTCTAATTGCAACTTCTGTTTTACCATAACCAACATCACCACATAATAGTCTATCCATTGGCTTTTGCATTTCCATGTCTTTTTTTATTTCTTCGATACATCTTAATTGATCATCTGTTTCTTGGTACATAAAGCTATTTTCAAATTCTTGTTGCCAAGGGGTATCTTTAGAAAAAGCATAACCTTTAGATTTTTGCCTTTTTGCATATAATTCGATTAATTCTCGTGCAACTTCTCTTAAATTCTTCTTTACTCTCTCTTTAGTATTTTCCCATTCTTTACTTCCAAGTCTGTTAATCTTTGGAAGAGTATCTCCTCCTCCAATATATTTTTTTACATTATCTAATTGGTCTGTTGGTACATAAAGCATATCATCATTTTTATATTTTATTTTGATATAATCTTTTGTTGTTTTGTCTGTAACAATAGTATTTACTCCAACGAATTGACCTATACCATGAATTTTATGTACTACATAATCCCCTTGTTTTAATTCTGAGAAAATAATTTTTTCGGCTTCATTAAAAAGCTTACTTGCTTTTCTTCTTTTTCTTTTTTCTATACTAATTAAATCATTTGCTACTATTACTAGAATATTAGCCTCATAACTTTCATAGCCTTGTTCTAGACTTCCTACAACAATTTTTACAGCAATTCCATTACTTATTTCAGAATATTTTAAATCTTCTTTATATTCAGAAATAATTTCATTTTCATCTAAAACAGCCTGTAATTTTTTAGCCTTTTCTTTAGAATTAACATATAAATATAGTTTTTTCCCTTCTTCCTTTGCTTTTAAAATATCATCAATAAATTTATTAAAGTCAGACCTATTATAGTTTAATGTTCTAAATCTAAAATAATATTTTTCAGCTTCTAGGCTATCTCCTAAATCATCAGAAATTAAATATATCTTTTTCATCTCATTAATATTATTAGAGAACTCTTCTGTGCTTATATAATTTTCTAACGCATTTGGAATTATTCTTTCTTTTTCTATTAAAGCATTTTCTAATCCTTCTATATCTTTTAATATGTTTTTACCTCTAGCTAAGATTTTCTTTGGTTCTTCTACAAATAAAATGTATTTTTCAGTAATGTAATCTAGTAACGAGGATTTCTTACTATAGAAGAATTTAAAATATTTATCAACTTTTGAAATATATTCTCCAGTCTTTATTAATTCTATATCTTCTTTAACATTATTTTTTTGATTCTCTGTATACTCATCTATATGGTTTAATATTTTATTACAAACTTCTTCTAAGCTGTTCTCTAATAAATATTCATGCAGTGGATTTATTTCTACTTCTTGAATCATATCTACAGATCTTTGAGTTTGTATATCAAATTTTCGAATAGAATCTACTTCATCACCCCAGAATTCTATCCTTATTCCATATTTATCATCAAATGATAAATCTAAAATTCCACCTCTACTACTAAATTCACCTTTTCCATCTATCATTTCTGTTTTAGTGTAACCTAACATAGCGATTTTTCTTTTTAATTCTTCTAAATCGTAAGTTTCTCCAACTTTTACAGATATTTTATTTTTAAATAAAATATCTTCTGAAATTATTGGTTGTAATAAAGATTCAATAGAACACACTAAAACTTTAATTTTTCCATTTTTAATATTTTTTAAAACTTCTATTCTTTCATATGGAAGTTCTTTGCTTTCAGCAACATAATCATATGTGAGTATTTCTCTTTTTGGAAAAAAGAACACTCCATTAATATAACTTCTTATCTCTTCTGCAAGTTTTTTTGCTTGTAATTCATTATATGTTATAAGACATACTGGTCTTTTTATATTTTCTTCTGTAGAAGCTACAATTTGTGGTGCTCCCACGCCAGCTACCCCCAATATAGATATTGGGGCATTTGATTTTTTTATTCTTTCTAAATATTCATTAAATTTGTCTGATTTAGTAAGTTCTGCTAATACTGGATTCATATTTCTCTCCTTTAACAGTATATATTATATAATATTTTCCAAAAAATTGAAATATATATAGTAATAAATATTCAATTTAAGGAGAACCTATGAAGATACTTACTTTTTCACTTAGAAAAAACTTTTTTAGTATTATTTTTGTGCTTTTTACAATATTACTTGTATTATTCTCTACATCTAACCTGGCTTCTGCCAAAAACGGATTATATTTATGGGCAAATAATATTATTCCTGCTCTTTTTCCATTCTTTGTTGCCACAGAACTTTTAAGCCATACAAATGTAATAGCTATTCTAGGTAAATTTTTTAATAAATTGATGAGACCACTATTTAACGTTCCTGGAGAAGGTAGTTATCCATTAATTATGGGAATTGTTAGTGGATACCCTGTTGGTGCAAAAATTGTATGTGATTTAAGAAATAAAAATATTTTAACTAAACCAGAAGCAGAACGTTTATTAGCATTTACTAATAATTCCGGTCCATTATTTATTTTAGGAACAATTGGTATTGGACTTTTTAAAGATACCACAACAGGAATTATATTATTAGTTACTCATATTTTAGCTTCATTAACAGTAGGTATTATTTTTAGATTTTGGAAATATAAAGATGTAAATATTGCAACTTCCTCTTCTACAACTCGTATTACAAATACTACTGTTAATCGTTCTAATATTGGAGATGTATTGATGTCAGCAATAAAGAATTCTATCTTTACAATACTAAATATTGGTGGATTTATTGTTCTTTTTTCTGTAATTATCTCTATTTTTAATAGGACACATCTTATAGATTTAAGTAGTGCCATATTAAGTCCATTATTTAATTTATTACATATTACTCCTGACTTTGCTCAAGGTATTTTAAATGGATTTTTAGAAATAACAAATGGATTACAACAAATAAGTAGTATTCCTATTAAAAATATTTCTTTTAGTATTATTATTTGTGCTTTTATATTAGGTTTTGGTGGAATATCTGTTTTATTGCAAGTATATAGTTTTACTGCTAAATCAGATGTTTCAATTAAGTCATATATTTTAGGCAAATTTTTACAAGGAGTTATTGCTGCTTTTTATACTTTTTTAGTATTTCATTTTTTTAGCTTTTTATCTTTAGATTTAAGTAATATTGTTAGTATTTTTGAATATGTATAACTAGGAGGTTGATTTTATGGATAAAAATATTGATTTTTCAAATTTAAATGGATATCAGTCATATGATTTTCCTGACCCTGAAAATTTCTTTAATCCCATGAATCAATATGAACAAGGATATATGTACTATAAATGTTTATGCATGCAAATGGACTATAAAATAAAATGCAAAGAATATGAAAAGATGTGTAATGGAAAAAGTTGATAGAAATTTTTGTTTTCTATCAACTTTCTTTATTGCATAGTAAAAATCGTCAGTTTTTTCTGAATCAACAAGGTTAAGTTTCCTATACTCGTGCAATTGCAAAGCAATCTGTATATGTTCGAAGCAACTTTTCTTATTTATTCTATTATATCAATAATTGTTCTCTCTTCTATTTTTTCTTGTCCAATTTTGTATGTTTTTAGAAGTTCATTTTCTGTATCTTTAGCCCTCTCTATATCATTTGCATATATTGTAGCCAACTTGTCACCTTTATTCACAAAATCTCCTATTTTCTTATTTAAAACAATTCCTACTTGTAAATTAATTTGATCATTTTTAGTTTTTCTGCCTGCACCTAAATCACATGATAATTTACCTATTTTTTCAGCATTAATTTCTTGTATATATCCTTCAGTAGTCGAAATCACTTCTTGTATTATTGGAGCTTTTTCAAACTTAGTTACATCTTTGACATATTCTATATCTCCACCTTGATTTCGTACAAGCTCAATAAACTTATTATATGCTTTACCATTTTGTATATTTTCTAATAATATTTTTTTATTTTCTTCTATATTTGAACCTTTACCTGCAAGTTTAACCATATACGCACCAAGTTCTAATACAACTTGTTTTAGGTCTTCTGGCATCTTACCTTGTAAAAATTCTATAGCTTCTATTATCTCTAAACTATTTCCAACTGCAAAACCAAGTGGTTCATTCATATTAGTAATTACACACACGGTTTCTCTATTAGCTAAATTTCCTATTTCTATCATAGTTTTTGAAAGTTCTCTTGCATCTCCTATGTTTTTCATAAAAGCACCAAAACCACAAGTAACATCTAAAACAATTTTATTTGCTCCACTTGCAATTTTTTTGCTCATTATACTGGAAGCTATTAGAGGAATGCTTTCTGTACATGCAATAGTATCTCTTAATGCATATATTTTTTTGTCAGCAGGTGCTAAATTAAGTGTTTGGGTAATTAAGCTTATACCTATATTTTTTACATTATCTATAAATTCTTTTTCAGAAATTCCTGTATTATAACCTGGAATAGCCTCAATCTTATCTGCAGTTCCACCAGTAAATCCTAATCCTCTTCCAGACATCTTAGCAACAGGAATACCTAATGATGCGATTAGTGGAGCTAATATTATTGTAACCTTATCCCCTACTCCTCCAGTACTATGTTTATCTACAACATTAGTACCTAATTCAGATAAATCTAACACATCACCAGAACTAGCCATGGCCATAGTTAAGTCTTTGGTTTCTCTATAACTCATACCATTTATATATATTGCCATAATTAATGCTGCTGCTTGATAATCTTCTATTCTATTTTTTGTATATTCTGAAATAAAGTAATTTATTTCATTGGTTTCTAATTCCTTGCCATCCCTTTTTTTCGCAATAATATCAATAATATTCATCATTTTCTCCATACTTTATTTTATTTTCGCTAAAAAGCAACATTTTTAATATTTATTAATCTACAAAATGTTTTATAAAAGTTTTTCTATGTATTGGACATGGTCCATATTCTTTAAGTGCTTCTATATGTGCTTTTGTTCCATAACCTTTATGTTTTGCAAAACCATATTGAGGATAGACTTCGTCCCATTGTCTCATTATTCTATCCCTTGTAACTTTAGCCAGTATTGATGCCGCAGAAATGCTATAGCATTTTGCATCACCTTTAATTATAGAATCATATTTTATATTACATGTATCTATTCCATTTAAAGCATCAACTAAAATTAATTCTGGTTTTATTTTTAAACCTTTTATTGCTTCTGTAACACCTTTTTTAGTAGCATTAAGAATATTAAGTTCATCTATATCTTGTTTATCTATTATTGCAACTGACCAACTTACTGCATTTTCTATAATTTCATCATATAGTTTTTCTCTCTTCTTTTCTGAAACTTTTTTAGAATCATTTATTCCTTCTATCATTGAATCTTCTGGCATTATTACACAACCTACCACAACAGGTCCAGCTAGTGGTCCTCTTCCAGCTTCATCTATCCCTGCAATATATTTTATTCCCTTTTTATGATATCCAAATTCTATTTTTTTTAGTTCTTTTAGTCTTTCCTCTTCTTTTTCTTTCATTTTCCCTCCATTATTCTACTGCTAAACCGTTAATATCAGTTAAAGAATAAACAATATTATTATCATCTGTTTGATAACCTTCTAAATAATATACTTCTTCTGTTTCATAGTTTATCACAAAATCTTGATTTTCTTTTATTTCTGTAACTTCCAATTTTTTTAACTCTTCTTCATCTAAAACTTTTACTTTTCCATTATTTTCTATATTTAATTTTTTTAATTGATCTTCTGTTACATCTTTTCCTATATAATCACTCGTATTATTCACTTTATTTCTTTCATTTATAACTTTAGCCTTAGCTTGTATTTGTAACATAGTTGTACTCAAACTTTGCAATTCTTGATCATGTAAACTATTTTTTACATAGAAAACAGCTGCTATTACTAATATAACTATTATTAGCACAATTAATATTAATTTAAGATTTAAAAAACCTTTTTTTCTCATATTTCCCTCCAATTTTTCTTATTATATATTCTTTTTTTCATTATTACAATAAAGAAATACACATTTTTCACAGTTTTTTCACAAAACTATTGTATCTTTTAATTAGTTTAGTATAAGATAATAAAAATGGAGGTAATTTTAATGGAAGAAAATAATCAAAAAAATGTTGAAAATAAAAAATTTAATTTTCCACAAAAAAATAACAAGACTTTTAAAGAAAAAGGAAAAACAGGTTTTGGAAAAAGTGTTTTAATTCCATTTTGTTCAGGAGTTATAGGTGCTGCCTTAGTTGTTGGAGCTTGTTTTGGCATACCAACAATTAGAAATAATATAATTGGTTCATCTTCAAATACAAAAACAACATCTACACAATCTGTAGGAACTCAAAATCTAGTATCTTTATCAGGATACTCTGATACAGCAACAAATGTTGCATCAAAAGTTTTACCATCAATAGTTGGAATTAAAGTACAATATACTGTAAATTCTATTTTTAGTGGTTCACAAGCTGCAGCTGCTGAGGGATCTGGAATAATCCTTAGTGAAGATGGTTATATTTTAACTAATAACCATGTAGTTAGCTCTAGTGATTCTTCTTCTTACTATGCAGTTTCTGAAGCTACAAAAATTACAGTAACATTATATAATGATACAACAGAATATGAAGCAAAAGTTGTTGGTACAGATTCGCAAACAGACCTAGCAGTTATAAAAATAGATAAAAACGATTTAACTCCTGCAGAACTAGGTGATTCAAATAGTGTTGTTGTTGGAGAATTTGCAATGGCTGTTGGTAATCCTTTAGGAATGCAAAGTTCTGTAACATCTGGAATTATAAGTGCCGTTAACAGAACTGTACAAAGTACAGATGGAAACACATATAATCTTATCCAAACAGATGCAGCTATAAATTCTGGTAACAGTGGTGGTGCTTTAGTAAATAGTGAAGGTAAAGTTATTGGTATAAATACATTAAAATTAAATGGAACTGGTGTTGAAGGTATGGGATTTGCAATTCCAATAGATTCTGCCAAACCAATATTTGAACAATTAATTTCTAATGGAAAAGTTGCTAGACCTTATATCGGATTAACTGGTAGAGATTTAACTGAACAAACTGCCAAAGCAAATAATTTAGTGCAAGGAGTTTATGTAGTTTCTGTTGAAGCATTTGGAGCAGCAGAAAAAGCTGGTATAAAAGCTGGTGATGTTATAACTGGAATAGACGGAACTTCTATAACAACAATGGACGAATTAAATAATATAAAAAATCAACATCAAATTGGTGATGAAATTACTTTAAAAATAAACAGAAACGGAAAAGATATGGATGTAAAAGTAACATTACAAGAACAACCATCTGAAAATAATTAAATTATAATGGACACGTAATAAAATATTTCGTGTCCATAAAATTTTTTAAATAAATTATATTTTTTCAAATATATCACTTTAAGTTCACAAAATGAACAAAATTCATTGGTATATTATAAAAGAAGTCAGTAATACTTATTACTCCAATTACTGACTGTATGTTTAAAAACATCCCCTTTTATTTTCAAAAAAGAAGCACTATAAAGTGCTTCTTTTTTTACTATAATTAACTTTAATACTTATACAAATCATTACAAAAAGCAACAATTTCTTCATTGTTGCTTTTAAAATATAATTATATCTATTACATCTGTATTTTCGGTATTACCATATGCATATATAACATAAACATTATTATTATCATCTATAAAAAAATTAGAAATATTTTCTACATCATATCTATCACTTCGTAAAGCTCTTATATAGGCTGGATAACCTAACTGTTGCAAAGCTTTTGCTTCGGATTGTTTACCTTGCATTTGTCTTGTTATCTTATCTTGAGCTGTAGCTGTATCTAAATTTTTTATTTTCATAATATCAGAAAATTCAACTTTTTTCATTTCTTTAATATCATAACAATATGTTTGTACAATTAATCTTTGTGGATTATTTCCTTCTTTTAAAGTTGATTTTATTACCACTGATAAAATATTATTATTTAAATATGCTTCATAATCTACAGAATAAATTGATCTATCTGCACCCCCATTTAGTATACTTTCTGCCTTTGCTTGAAATACATGTTTTATCTCTTCATTATATGATTTTACTTCTTCTGAATTTATATTAATAGTAGGAATATTTACATCTATTTCATAGTTACCTGAATTGACTTCTTGTTTTGCATATTCTGTATATACATAATCTTTATCTGAACTTATTTTTTCAGCATTTTCTGATGTATTAGAATTATTAAATGTGTTTTGAAACAAATCATCAAAATTTTCTACTAAATTCGTTTCTGACACTTCAATATCATTTGTATTATTATTTCCTTCTTTTTCACTTTCTATAATATCTCCATTCATTACATAATATAATGCTTCTACAATAGCAATTATACAAACAATCAATATGAGAAGGAAACAGAATATTTGTGTTTTAGGTATTTTTACTTTTCTCATATGTACTCCTTTACTAACTTCCTTCTCATTATAACATCTAGACATATAATTTTCAACTTTTTTAAGTAGATATATTGTTTGAAAACATTGACTATTGTGGTATAATAATATAGTATTATATATATTGTATAAAATATAAATTTTCAATAAAGGAGAACTTAATTAATGATTTGTTCAGAATGTAAAAAGAATACTGCAATCATATTTATAAATTCGATAGATAAAGATGGAAACGAATCTTTAAAAGGTTTATGCTATGATTGTGCAAAGAAAAAAGGAATAGACCCATTAGATGTTATTTCAAAACAAAATAACATTCTAAATAATAATAGAGATAATAATATGTCTAATCAAATAGAATCACTTTTTAAAGACTTATCTAAAAATCTAAATTTAGAATCTTTAAATTTAGTTAATCTTGGAAATGATCCTAATAATTCTGATGATGATGATTCTGCAGATAAAAATTTAAACGGAGTGCCTTTAGAGTCATTGTTTGCTGGTTTTATAACCCCTAATACTGACTCTAATGAATCTGAAAATACTAATACTAAACAACAAAAAAGAAACTCTAAAAACAAAAAAAAGAAAAGAAAATTTTTAGATTCATATGGTACAAATTTAACACAAAAGGCCAAAAACAATGAATTAGACAATGTAATCGGTAGAAATAAAGAAATAGAAAGAATGATTCAAATTTTAAATAGAAGGTCAAAAAATAATCCTTGTTTAATAGGAGAACCAGGCGTTGGTAAAACAGCATTAGCTCAAGGGCTTGCTATTAAAATTGCAAATAAAGAAGTTCCACCAAAATTATTAGATAAAGAAGTCTATCTAATAGATATGACAGCTCTAATTGCTGGAACACAATTTAGAGGTCAATTTGAAGCAAGAATTAAATCTTTAGTTGATGAATGTAAAGAACTCGGAAATATTATATTAGTAATAGACGAAATTCATAATATTATTGGAGCTGGAGATGCAGACCATTCTATGAATGCTGCTAATATATTAAAACCTTCTCTTGCAAATGGAGAAATTCAATTAATTGGAACAACTACTTTAAAAGAATATAGAAAATATATAGAAAAGGATTCTGCTTTAGAAAGAAGATTCCAACCTATAATTGTCCAAGAACCTACTATTCAAGATACTGTAGAAATATTAGAAGGAATTAAACAATATTACGAAAAATTTCATGGTGTAAAAATTTCTAAAGAAGTTATAGAAAAAACTGTATCAATGTCAGAGAAATATATACATGACAGATTTTTACCAGATAAGGCAATTGATATTTTAGACGAAGCTTGTTCTAGAATTAATTTAAATAACAAAGATTTATTTAAATTACAAGTTTTAAAAAAGAGACTACAAGAAGTAAAAGATGAACAAGAAGAAATTGCTGCTGAAAGTGCCAAAACAACTAGTGAAGCTGATTCTAATCAAGATTATGAAAAAGCTGCAAAATTAAAGGCTACAGAATGCTCAATTAATCAAGAAATCGAAGATATCAATAAAAATATGTCAATTCCAAATTTAACAGTCCAAGATATTGCACAAGTCATAGAAAGTTGGACTAAAATTCCTGTAACAAAAATAACAGAGGCTGAAACAGATAAATTATTAAATTTAGAAAAAAATCTTCACACTAGAATAATTGGTCAAAATGAAGCTGTAAACAGTGTTGCTCGCGCAATAAGAAGAAATCGTGCAGGACTAAAAAGTACTAAACGTCCACCATCTTTCATTTTTGTTGGGCCTACAGGCGTTGGTAAAACAGAACTTGCCAAATCTTTAGCATACGAAATGTTTGGAAACGAAGACATGATTATACGAATCGATATGTCTGAATACATGGAAAGCAATTCTACATCAAAATTGATTGGTTCACCTCCAGGATATGTTGGATATGATGATGCTGGTCAATTAACAGAAAAAGTAAAAAGACAACCTTATTCAATTGTACTATTTGATGAAATAGAAAAAGCTCACCCAGATGTATTTAACTTATTATTACAAATATTAGATGATGGTAGACTTACAGATTCACAAGGAAATACAGTAAGTTTCGAAAATACAATTATTATAATGACATCAAATGTTGGTTCAAACGTTAATGTAAATTCTATTGGTTTTAACTCATCAAAAACTTACAATAAAGAAAAAATAGAGTCTAGTCTTAGAGAAACATTCAGACCTGAATTTTTAAATAGAGTTGATGAAATTGTTATTTTTGATAGTTTAACAGAAAATGAATTAATCCAAATTGTTGATATAATGCTTGCAGACACAAGTAAAGCTCTTGCAGATAAAAATATCAGTTTAATCGTAAGTGATAATGCAAAAAAATATTTAATGAAAAAAGGAACAGATTTAAAATATGGTGCAAGACCATTAAGAAGAGCTATACAACGTTATGTAGAAGATGAATTATCTGAAAAGGTTTTAAGACAAGAAATAAATAATGGTAATACCGTAAAAGTAGATTTAGAAAATAATGAATTAACATTTACAATATTATAATGGAGGATTATAGATGAGAAAAATTGCTAAACAAATTCCTAATATATTAACAATATTTAGATTTATACTTATACCTTTTATTGTATTAAACTTAGTTTATGATTCATATATCGCAGCTTTTATTATTTTTACGATATCAGGTTTAACAGATATATTAGATGGGTTCATTGCAAGAAAATTTAATTTTATTACTAATTTTGGAAAATTAATTGATCCGTTAGCAGATAAATGTACTCAGATAATAACTTTAGGAACTTTGGCTATAAAAGATATAATTCCTATGTGGATAATTATTATAGTTGTTTTAAAAGAATTTATTATGGTTGCAGGAGCTTCATTTCTTTATGGAAAGGAATTAGTTGTTTCTAGTAGATGGTATGGAAAACTTGCTACAGTACTATTTTATATAGCTATTGTATGTTCTTTGTTTATAAAACAATTTGATTTTTCATTTGACTTTAGTATATATATTTATTACTTAGCATTAATTTCTACAATATTTTCTTTAGTTATGTATATAAAAGCTTTTTATATGCAAGGATATCTAAAGAAAGAAAATTTAAAGATAAATGAGCAATTTGTAGACAAAACAAAAGACAGTTCTAAAAAATAGAACTGTCTTTATTTTGCCTTTGTTTTTATGAAACTAATCTTATTCAAAATCTTCTATAATGCTATTTAAATTCTCTCTCCCAAAAACCTTTATTCCATCCCTCAAACTTATTTTATCTGTTTCTGGCAAATATTCTGTTGATATACCTGTATTTTGGTATATTTCTTCTGTTCCATCACTAAGAATCTTATAAATCATAATATTACTATTTTCATCTTTTACAACATAATGTTCATCGCATTGGCCTTCTTCTTCTTTTAATAAAACTATTTTATTATTAAAAAAACTCTCTACTTTATAATCGGGATATAATTTTTCAATCTCTTCTTGTGTTTTATTTACCATATCATTTGCCACATTTCTTTTTTCTTCTGTAGTATGTCCACATTCCTTATAATATTTTTTTATAATTAGTTCTGCATTTGGCGATACCTTAGTTTCTGTCTCACTTACTTTTATTTCGTCTATATCATTCTCAATATCATTGTTTTCATAAATGCATTCATCTGTTACTTTCTCTTCTTCTTTTGCCAATTTATCATATTTTATATTCTGATATACTACAGCACTTGTTAATATTATCAATGCTATTGTAAATATTGATATTATAACTATTTTAAATTTGCTCATATAAATCTCCTGCCTTCTAACTGTTTTATATTATTATGTAGAATTATTAGCAAATTTATACATAAAAAGTTTTAAGCACACTATCTTAGTACTACTAAAGACAGTGTGCTTTTGGGTACTCTAAATCGCCAAAACGATGATTGCCAATAAGATTAGTAAGAACCATAATAATTCTGTTCTCACATCTCCTCTTACCATCATCTCAATGTCATCATCCCAATGATGATCAAAAACCAGATCCTCAATAACGTTAAATAACCGTTCAAAACCTTCTCTGATTTTTTTCATGTCATACCCTCCTCATATTTATGCAACCTACGATTACACCTTTATTATATCATATTTATAAGTTTTTATCAAAAGTGAAGGAATTATGAAGATTTAATCCATTCTTTTATTTTTACTATTTTTCCTCTTTGATTAATCGTAATACATATTTCTCCACTATCATCTGTTCTAAATATTTTACATCCTATTTGTTCCAAATTATTTAAAGTGTTTATACTTGGATGACCAAACTTATTATTTTCTCCTACTCCAATTAATGCTATTTTAGGCTTAATACATTTTAATAATTCCTTTTTAGAAGACGTTTTAGAACCATGATGTGCTACTTTAATAATATCTGCTTTTAGTATTTGTAAATTGTTTTCATATTTATCTATAATTGCGTTTTCTGCAATTTCTTCTATATCTCCTGTAAATAGTATCGTTATCCCTTTATATTTTATCTTACATACTAAAGAATTATTATTTAATATATTATCTGTAATAACATTAGTGCTATCTGGCCATAAAATATCTATATATGTATCTTTATCAATATTTATTCTTTGACCTGCTTCCACATTATATATCTTTATTTTTTTATTTTGAATTACCTTTATAAATTCTTCATAATTTTCCGATTTTTCAAATTGTTTTCCGATTATTATATTTTTTACATTTAATTCCTCTAAAATAGTTAAAATACCACCAACATGATCTGAATCAAAGTGAGAAATAATAACATAATCTAATTTATAAATTCTTTTCTTTAATAAATATGGTAATAATGTTTTCTCTCCTACATCAAAAGTCGAACCAAATTCACTTCCACCTCCATCTATTAATATTTTCTTATTATACTGTGTCGTTATAAGTGTAGAATCTCCTTGGCCAACATCTATGAAATTAATGTAAAAATCCTTTGGTGTATTTTTATAAATATTTATTACAATACTACTTATGACCATACATATTAGTATTATTTGTTTATATTTTCTAAAAAAGTGTTTAATTTTATACATGTACTCTCTTCTTATCATGTAATATAAATAAATATTCGTTACATAATAAATTATTATCTCCTGAATGTTAGGAATAACACAATAAATTTTAGAAATACCTATATTAGCAAAAAAACTAACTACTCTTATTTCTATTTCAATCATTGGCTCTACTATTGCAAATATTTGTAATGGGCATATCATAATAAAAAACCCAATAATTGTAATAATGGTTGATAATGGAATAATTAATAAATTTGAAAAAATAAAAGTTAATGAAATTGTACCAAAAATATATAAAATTATTGGGAAAATAAAAATTTGTGCAGCTATAGAACTAATTATAATATTAAGAATATATCTTATAACATTATTTTTTACTACTTTATTAACTTTTTCAATTGTAAAACTCCCTAAAACTATAATTCCTAAAAATCCAAAATATGATAATAATACGCTTAAACTGTTTATTGAAAAAGGATTGTGTAACAATATTATAAGTAATGATATTCCTAAGCTATTAGCTATATCATATCTTTTAACAATTAAACTACTAATTAAACTTATAATACACATTATACATGCTCTAATAATAGAAGGAGTCAATCCTGTAAGAAACATAAATACCATAAGTATTATTATTAAAACAGTATCTTTTATTTTTTTATGTATTTTTAAAGACTTAGTGATTATTGTGATTCCTATTATTATGTTCGCAACTTGCCCTCCAGATACGGACAAAATGTGATATAAATTGCTATTTAAAAAATCTTCTTTTAATTCTTCTGTTAAATCATCCGTATCTCCTAAAATCATAGCAATAAGTAAATTTTTATTTTCTTCTTTTTTAATTACTCTTTCTATATTACTTTTTAACCTCTGTTTTAAACCATTAGTATATATTAAAAATTTACCTATTTTCTCTTTTCCAATAACTTGATATTCATCAATTTCTATTGTTCCATATATACCTATAGTCTTCAAGTATTCTTTATAATTAAAGCCTCTATCATTTCTATCTACATCAGGTTCAATATATATACCTTTAATAAATAACATATCTCCAAATTCAATATTAGATTTCTTATCTACTCTTAAATAAAGTCTTGTACCATTTCTTATCTGATTATTACTAATAATTTTTACTTTATATAAATTCTTATATTCTTTTTCCTCTTTTTCTCCAATAACAATACAATATTCTTGTATTTCTTCTTCATCAAAATAACTAATATCATACTTATAATTTAAAATATTCGTATACATATATCCAAATATTAAAGTAGTAAAAACTAATAGTTCTGTATTTTTTATTAACATTTTCCTAATAAATCTACAGTACTTATTATTTATTTTTCTGATGACAAAAAAGCTTATTGCAATAATTAGTATAAAACAAAAGAAGGCTATACTATTTATGTATAAGCCCCCTAATATACCTATAATATATGAAATTAATATTATTATAATTGGTCTTTTCAAATTACCTCATTTCTATTTGCCCCCAATTATAATATTCTTTTAGCTGTTTTATAATTTTTTGTATAATATCCATCAGATAATGATGTTATTACAACTCCTTTTTGTGGATTAGCAGCATGTATAAAGCTGTTATTTCCTACAAATATTCCTACGTGTCCTATATAGCTCCCACCTTGTGAAAAGAATACCATATCTCCTAATTGTAAATTTGCTTTTGAAACTGTAGTTCCTATATTAGCTTGTGCTGATGCTGAATGTGATAAATCCACACCAAATTTACTATATACATATTGAGTAAAACCTGAACAATCAAAAGAATTTGGACCCACTCCTCCATAAACATATGCTCTTCCTAATAATGTTTTGGCATAATCAACTACTTCTTCACCTTTACTTATAACTGTTTTTGTATCTTCTGATTCTTTTGCATCAGCTGTAGTATTTGGTAAATCTACAATTTTTTGAGTCCTTTCGCTATCACTTCTGTTAGTTGATTGAACTTGTTTATCTGAAATGTATTCGCTTGATACATATCCACTAACACCTGCGTTTGTTGTTATTTTTGTCCACCCATTTTCTTTTCCTTCTATAGTAACTGCTGTATTTCTTGTTAATGTTGTAACAATATTTGCAGAAGTACTTGCACTTGATCTAACATTAACACTACTTGCACTAATATAACCTGTTTGTTTCTCTGGTGTAGTAGCTGGTGTTTCTTCTTCCTGCTCTGCGTTCTTTGTTTGTTCTGGTGAATTTTGTTTTACTTCTTCTGCAGTTAACTTATCTGCTCTTATCCATCCAGAAACTGTATCTGTTGATATGAAAGCCCAACCATTTACCTCATCATCTACAGTTACTGTTGTGTCTTCAACTAATGTTTGTACTGTTTCAGCATTTATTAGTGGTAATATTTTTAGTTCATAATCTTCTGATAATTTTTGACTTGTTCCAATAATATTATTTTGTATTTCAGAGTTTGTTGTATCTGCTGTCGTATTAGTTACTGTATTATTTGTAACTACATTTTCCTGTGGAATAGTTTCATTTGAAACAGCATTTACTACAGAATTAACTGTATTGTCTACAGTATTGTTGGTAACTTGATTAGTAGTAGCTGTATTATCTACGACTTCACCTTCTACATCTATATAATCTGCATATACATATCCTTGATATTCTTTATATTTTATCTGATACCAGTCTCCTTCTTTTCCCAACACTTCAACTTTATTATCAACTGAAAGTAATGTAACAAGTCCAGCATCTAAGCTTGGAGCCTTACGTAATTTTACAGTTTCACCTGTAATTACTCCATTTGTTGCAGCATTTGAAATAACTGTCATTACAGATAAGATTGCAATAATAATTAAAATTATTAATAATTTCTTTTTGTACATCCTAATTCTTCTCCTTAGAAATATAGTTTAAATTCTTATTTTCATAGGTATTAGTATATAATGAATCCTTTAAAAAGTCAATTAGTTTGCTCCCATTAAGTTCTCTATAAAAATAGCACATCTATCTGCTGCCATCTTTAAATATTTGTTAAAATCAATTTGGTTCTCTTCATTTGGACTATCTGAAATTGATCTAATAATTATAAAAGGAGTATCAGATAAATATGCTGTCTGTGCAATAGCTGCTCCTTCCATCTCGACACAATCCGCATCAAATTTTGTGCGTATTTTATTTTTCATTTTTTTGCTTGTACAGAATATATCTCCTGTTGCAATTGTTCCAATTACACATTTGTAATTGTTTTCTTTCATGTTTTTTATTACATATTCACATCTTTTAATTAATTTTGTGTTACTCTCTAACTTAACACCAATATTGCTTATATATCCTTTCTCATGTCCAAAAGCTGTAATGTCAAAATCGTGTTGTAATACATATTTACCAATAACAATATCGCCATATTCTACATCGTCATTAATGCTTCCTGCGGAACCTATATTTATAATATAATCTATATCAAATTTATCTATCATTATTTGTGTAGTTCTTGCAGCGTTTACTTTTCCAACACCACATTTTACTAAAATTATTTTTTGATTTTTTATTTTTCCTTCAAAGAATTTTAAATTAAAAATATCTACTTCTTTAGTGTTTATCATTTTACTTTTTATTGCTTCCATTTCTTCTGGCATTGCAGCAATAATTCCAACATATTTTCCCATAATCAAGCCTCCTTTTGCAAAGATTATAACATAAAAAAAAGAAATTGCATATAAAATACAATTTCTTTTTTTATCATAAACTTATTCTTAAACAAATAATTTACTAAGCTAATTCGATAACAGCTCCAGCTGCTGTGAATTTTTCTTTAATTTCTTCAGCTTCTTCTTTAGAAACTCCTTCTTTAACTGTTTTTGGAGCTCCATCAACTAAATCTTTAGCTTCTTTTAATCCTAATCCTGTTACATCTCTAACAACTTTGATTACTTGGATTTTGTTAGCTCCAACTTCTTTTAATACAACATTGAAAGAAGATTTTTCTTCAGCAGCTCCTCCAGCTACTGCTCCAGCTGCTGGTGCAGCTGCTGCTACTGCAGATACTCCATATTTTTCTTCAATTCCTTTTACTAATTCTGATAATTCAACTACTGTTAAACCATCAATTTTTTCTAATAATTCTTCAACTATAGTCATTTTTTATTCCTCCTAATTTTTATTATTGTGGTTTAAGTCCACTACTCTATTAAATTTATTTAATTATTCATTAGTTTCTTTTTGAACTCTAACTTGATCTAATGCAACTGCAAGTTTTGAAATATTTCCAAGTAAAGCACCTGCAAGCATAGATATAAGTGTTTCTCTTGATGGTAATTTTGCAAGAGTGATTAATTCTTCTGTTGTCATTACTTTTCCATCAATAACTCCACCTTTTATTTTGTAAGTTTCATTATTTTTTGCATATTCATAAACTGCTTTTAAAGGTTCTAAGTAATCTTCACTAGAAAGAACTACTGCTGTAGGTCCAACTAATAAATCTTCTAATCCTTCAATTTTAGCTTCTGCTAATGCTCTTCTTGTAATATTGTTTTTAATAACTTTATATTCAGCATCTACTTTTCTTAAATTAGATCTTAATCCTGTAACATCTTCTACAGATATTCCTCTGTAATCTGTTAATAATACTAATTTTGATTCTTTCATTTTTTCTGCTAATGCTGATACTTCTGATTGTTTCTTTTCAATAGCTTTTTGATTTGCCATTTTAGTATTCACCTCCTAAATAAATAAACCTAATCTTTATAGCCAATTTACGAGGCATAAAGATTAGGATAATCCGCACTTTTTGCCTCGGTAGGACTTACTGATTGCCTACTTTCTTTGGCCTATATAAAATTATTTTTGATTAACATATACACTTGGTCCCATTGTTTTTGCAATTGCAACACTCTTTATGTATTGTCCTTTTGCAGCAGCTGGTTTTGCTTTTATAATAGCATCTATAACTGTTTTATAGTTTTCTTCTAATTTATCAGCTCCAAATGAAACCTTTCCAAATCCAAGGTGAATAATATTAGTTTTATCTAATCTATATTCAACTTTTCCTGATTTAATTTCTTGTATAGCTTTTGCTACATCCATAGTAACTGTTCCAGATTTTGGGTTTGGCATTAATCCTTTTGGTCCTAAAATCTTTCCTAGTCTTCCTACAACACCCATCATATTAGGTGTAGCAACTATAACATCATAATCAAACCAATTTTCTTTTTCTATTTTTGGTATTAATTCTTCAGCACCAACAAAGTCTGCTCCAGCTTCTTCAGCTTCTTTAGCCTTGTCACCTTTTGCAAATACAAGAACTTTTAATGTTTTTCCTGTTCCATTAGGAAGTACAACAGTTCCTCTAACTTGTTGTTCTGCATGTTTAGAATCAACACCTAATTTTACATGTAACTCAACTGTTTCATCAAAATTTGCTTTAGGCATTTTTTCAATTAATTCTAAAGCTTCTTTAGCTTCATATAATTTACCTTTTTCAATAAGCTTTGCAGCTTCTTGATATTTCTTTCCTCTTTTCATATTTTACCTCCTCTGGTTTTAGCGAATTTACATTCTCCCAATTTTATAATTAGTCTACAACTACAACTCCCATACTACGAGCTGTTCCTTTTACCATACTCATAGCAGCTTCTAATGATGCTGCATTTAAGTCTTCCATTTTTTGTTCAGCTATAGCTTTAACTTGTTCTGTTGTTATTTTAGCTACTTTATCTTTATTTGGTTTTCCTGAACCTTTTTCTATTTTTAATGCTTTTTTAATAAGTACAGCAACTGGTGGAACTTTTGTTATGAAAGTAAATGATTTATCTTTATATACTGTTATAACAACTGGAATTATCATTCCTGGTTGATTTGCAGTTTTATCATTAAATTCTTTAACAAATTGCATAATATTAACACCACTTGAACCTAATGCTGGACCTACTGGTGGAGCTGGAGTAGCTTTACCAGCTTCTATTTGTAATTTTATAACATTTACAACTTCTTTCTCTGCCATCTTACATTGCACCTCCTTTAATGAATTTTCAATTGTATTTTTTATTGAAATCTAAGACCTCAATATTATACTTTTTGCACTTGTGAAAATTCTAGCTCTACTGGAGTTTCTCTTCCAAACATAGATACCAAAACTTTAACTTTGTGTTTTTCTTTATTTATTTCTTGTACAACTCCTACAAAGTTTTCTAATGGTCCATTTAATATTTTTACAGAATCGTTAATGTCATAATCAACATTGACTTCTGTTAATTCAAATCCCATTTTTCTTATTTCTTCTTCAGTAAGAGGAATAGGATCTGTCCCTGAACCAACAAAACCTGTAACGCCTCTAGTATTTCTTACGATATACCAAGATTCTTCGGTTACAATCATCTTTACTAAAACATATCCTGGAAAAACTTTTTTCAAATTAGTTTTTCTTTTACCATCTTTTATTTCGATTTGTTCTTCCATAGGAACAACAATATCAAAGATATAATCTTCTAATTCTCTATTTTTTACTGTTTTTTCCAAATCTGTTTTAACTTTATTTTCGTAACCAGAATAAGTATGTACAACATACCATTTAGGTTGCATGTCCTTTTCTTGAGACATAATTGGCCTCCTTGCTAAAAATTTTATTCTACTGTATTTTCAGCAGCATTCAATTCATTTTCTGTAATTGCGTTTTCTACTAATTCATTTTCGTCTGAATTTACAGTATTGTCAGCATTTTCTTCTATCACAATAGAATTTTGCAATTTTTCTATGCCATTAACTTCTAGTCTATTTAGTGATTCAAAAGCTAAATCTAAAATAATTACAATAGCAGCAACAATGAATACTATTGCAAGTACAGCAGCTGTACTATTAAAAAGTTCTTTTGCTGTTGGCCATTTAACTTTCTTTAATTCTGCTCTGTAATCCTTCCAAAAATGTTTCTTCTTTTTATCTTCACTAGCATTTACTTTCTTCTTATCTTTGGCCATTCTCTTTCCTCCTTAAAAATAGCTTATTTTGTTTCTTTATGCTTTGTATGTTTTTTACAGAATTTACAATATTTAGCTATTTCTAATCTTTCGGTATTATTTCTCTTGTTTTTAAATGTTGTATAATTTCTTCTTTTACAATCTGTGCATTCTAAGATGATCATCTCTCTTGCTCCTTTTGCTGCCACTATAATACACCTCCGTTACTAATATTTCTTTGAAACGATGTGAGCCATGTAATATCTCATACATACGCTTGAATATTTTATCATGTTTTTTTTAATAAGTCAACAATAATAATGTATTTCTTAGAGTTTTTTTGTACTTTTTTTACGTTTTTTTATTTTTCTTTTTTTAACGGAAAATCCAAACTTTCCAATCTTTTTTCCTAATGGATAATAACCTCCATTTGCATAAGCAATCAAGTCACATTTTGATATGTCAAATGCACCTTTTTCATCAATATACTTTTCATCCGCATCTATAGAAAGTACTTCAGCTACAAACATATCATGTGAACCTAGTTTTATAATATCTTTTACCTTGCATTCTATAGAAACAGGACTTTCCTTTATTAAAGGTGCTTTAACAAAATGTGCCTTTTCTTTATGTAATTTCATTTCTTTAAATTTATCAAATTTTTCACCAGATCTTACTCCGCACCAATCAGTAGCATATGCCAATTGTTTGTTAGTTAAATTAATTACAAATTCTCTCGATTCTTTAATTAAATTATACGAATGTCTTATAGGTCTTATAGATATGTATACCATTGCTGGATTAGTATTTAAAATTCCTGTCCATGCAACTGTTATAATATTGCTTTTTTCCATAGTACCACATGATACCATAACCGCTGGCAATGGATATTCAAACGTACCAGGTTTCCAAATTTTTCTTCCCATAATTTTCTCCTCTACATATAAATTTATGTTATAAAAACAAAAAAAGAAATTACAAATTAAACAACCTTTAATCTCTAATTTCTTTTCTTATTTAAATATAAATAAAAAAAATCTAGCGAAAGCCTATCTTCCCAACAAGGTAACTCGTAAGTATTTTCGGCACATTAGAGCTTGACTTCTGTGTTCGGTATGGGTACAGGTATTTCCTCTATGTATCTTCACTAGAAATTCTTCGTATGCTTCTTTTCTTTAGCACACTCAAAAATACATAGAATAAAACTTCTTCTCTAGAGCTTAATTTGTGGTTAAGCCCTCGATCTATTAGTATTGGTCAGCTTAATACATTACTGTACTTACACCCCCAACCTATCTACCATGTAGTCTTCATGGGATCTTACTTGCTTGTGCAATGGGATATCTTATCTTAAGGTGGGCTTCACACTTAGATGCTTTCAGCGTTTATCCCTTCCATACTTAGCTACTCAGCCGTGCCACTGGTGTGACAACTGATACACCATCGGTATGTCCATCCTGGTCCTCTCGTACTAAGGACAGCTCCTCTCAAATATCTTCCGCCTGCGACAGATAAGGACCGAACTGTCTCACGACGTTCTGAACCCAGCTCGCGTACCGCTTTAATGGGCGAACAGCCCAACCCTTGGAACGTACTTCCGCTCCAGGATGCGATGAGCCGACATCGAGGTGCCAAACCTCCCCGTCGATGTGAACTCTTGGGGGAGATAAGCCTGTTATCCCCAGGGTAACTTTTGTCCGTTGAGCGACGGCATTTCCACTCACTACCGCCGGATCACTAAGCCCTACTTTCGTATCTGCTCGACTTGTCAGTCTCCCAGTTAAGCTTCCTTCTGCCTTTACACTCTTATGCACGATTTCTGTCCGTGCTGAGGAAACCTTTGGGCGCCTCCGTTACTCTTTAGGAGGCGACCGCCCCAGTCAAACTGCCCGCCTGACATTGTCCCCTGACCAGTTCATGATCACAGGTTAGAATTTCAATAATTTAAGAGTGGTATCCCAACGTCTACTCCACAAAGGCTGGCGCCCTTGCTTCAATGTATCCCACCTATCCTGTACATAAATTACCAAAACCCAGTATCAAGCTGCAGTAAAGCTCCATGGGGTCTTTCTGTCTTGTCGCAGGTAACTAGCATCTTCACTAGTACTACAATTTCGCCGGGTACATTGTCGAGACAGTGCCCAAATCATTACGCCTTTCGTGCGGGTCAGAACTTACCTGACAAGGAATTTCGCTACCTTAGGACCGTTATAGTTACGGCCGCCGTTCACTGGGGCTTGAGTTCTGTGCTTCGTAAGTTTTTACTAACACTTCCCTTTGACCTTCCAGCACTGGGCAGGCGTCAGCTCCTATACTTCATCTTTCGATTTAGCAGAAACCTGTGTTTTTGTTAAACAGTTGCTTGAACCTCTTCACTGCGGCCAAGTGTTACCTTGGCACCCCTTCTCCCGAAGTTACGGGGTCAATTTGCCGAGTTCCTTAACAATGCTTCTCCCGCTCGTCTTAGGATCCTCTCCTCATCTACCTGTGTCGGTTTGCGGTACGGGTATTTATATACAATATCTACAAGCTTTTCTCGTCAGTGTGCTTCTTGATAATTCGTTACTTTATTTTCACTATATCTTGCGATACGAGTCTTTCCTCTTCCTCGCTTATCTTCCACTCCTGCGTCCCTTGCATCTTTTAAGTATATCTATAGTGCAGGAATCTCAACCTGCTATCCATCGGCTACGCTTTTCAGCCTCACCTTAGGTCCCGACTTACCCTGGGCGGACGAACCTTCCCCAGGAAACCTTAGACTTTCGACGGCAAGGATTCTCACCTTGCTCTCGCTACTTATTCCAGCATTCTCTCTTCTGCCTCGTCCACAAATGCTCTCGCTTTTGCTTCTCCCTACTACAGAATGCTCCTCTACCACTTACACTGTCTTTCAAGTGTAAATCCGCAATTTCGGTGTATAGCTTAGCCCCGGTAATTTTCCGCGCAACTTCACTCGACCAGTGAGCTATTACGCACTCTTTAAATGTATGGCTGCTTCTAAGCCAACATCCTGGTTGTTTACGCAAAATCACATCGTTTGCCACTTAGCTATATCTTTGGGACCTTAATTGACGATCTGGGCTCTTTCCCTTTTGACCACGGAACTTAGCTCCCGCAGTCTGACTCCTGAGTATTCTAATTATGGTATTCGTAGTTTGATAGAGTTTGGTAACCTGGTTTGGCCCCTACCTCATTCAGTGCTCTACCCCCATAATTCTTTGACCTCAAGGCTAGCCCTAAAGCTATTTCGAGGAGAACCAGCTATCTCCGAGTTCGATTGGAATTTCTCCGCTATCCACAGTTCATCCCGAAGCTTTTTAACGCTTATGAGTTCGGACCTCCACTAGATTTTACTCTAGCTTCATCCTGACCATGGATAGGTCACCCGGTTTCGGGTCTATTACATATGACTTAATTCGCCCTATTCAGGCTCGCTTTCACTTCGGCTCCGTACCTTACTTAGTACTTAACCTTGCCATATACAATAACTCGCTGGACCGTTCTACAAAAAGTACGATATCGCGCCTTAAATCGCTCTATCTGCTTGTAAACATAGGGTTTCAAGTTCTCTTTCACTCCCCTCCCGGGGTTCTTTTCACCTTTCCCTCACGGTACTATTCCACTATCGATCACCAAGTAGTATTTAGCCTTATGGGGTGGTCCCCACTTCTTCATACGAGATTCCACGTGCCTCGCATTACTCTGGATCCTACCATGCTCTTTCCTCTTTCATATACCGGACTTTCACCTTCTATGGTATGCTTTTCCAAAACATTTCTACTAGATTCTTGAGTCATTTATGTAGTCCGTCACCCCAGGTGAATTACTTCTCCTGGTTTAGGCTCTTCCTGTTTCGCTCGCCACTACTTCAGGAATCGAGTTTTCTTTCTTTTCCTGCAGGTACTAAGATGTTTCAGTTCCCTGCGTTCCCCTCTCATACGCTACTTTACTTACGTATGGATAACTAGATTATTTTCTCTAGTTGAGTTTCCTCATTCGGATATCTATGGATCAATGAATATTTGCTTCTCCCCATAGCTTTTCGCAGCTTATCACGTCCTTCATCGGCTCTTGGTGTCAAGGTATCCTCCCTATGCTCTTAGTAGCTTAACCTCTTTTTGGGTTTTCGTTGCATTGCAACTTTTTAGCTCCCTTATTGAAATTTCTTTCAATACTAGTGCTCTAGTTTACCTTTTCGTTTTATTCTATATATTTTTCAATGTGCTAGTTCGTTAAAGTTCTTATACTTTAACTGGTGGAGCTGAGGAGAGTCGAACTCCTGACCTCCTGCTTGCAAGGCAGGCGCTCTAGCCAACTGAGCTACAGCCCCATTTAACTATTGTATTCAATGTACTATCAAAGTACATTGAAAAATAAATAATAGACTCTTATGAGTTTCTCCTTAGAAAGGAGGTGATCCAGCCGCACCTTCCGATACGGCTACCTTGTTACGACTTCACCCCAATCATTGATTCTACCTTCGACTGCTGCCTCATTTAACTGTTGGCTCACAGGCTTCGGGTATTCCCAACTCTCATGGTGTGACGGGCGGTGTGTACAAGGCCCGGGAACGTATTCACGGCAGTATGCTGACCTGCCATTACTAGCAATTCCAGCTTCATGAAGGCGAATTTCAGCCTTCAATCCGAACTGAGACTATTTTTTTGAGTTTTGCTCCACATCACTGTCTCGCTTCTCTTTGTTATAGCCATTGTAGTACGTGTGTAGCCCAAGACATAAAGGGCATGATGATTTGACGTCGTCCCCACCTTCCTCCGATTTATCACCGGCAGTTTGATTAGAGTTCCCGACATTACTCGCTGGCAACTAATCACAGGGGTTGCGCTCGTTGCGGGACTTAACCCAACATCTCACGACACGAGCTGACGACA